>Ga0315274_10008142_pt1 | contig 15175 bp, 17 predicted proteins | sample YL17G02_20_MG_FD_203700 | JGI IMG/M metagenome (GOLD analysis project Ga0315274, IMG submission 203700) | Sediment microbial communities from Yellowstone Lake, YNP, Wyoming, USA - YL17G02_20 | ecosystem: Environmental > Aquatic > Freshwater > Lake > Sediment | place: USA: Wyoming | collected... | reverse complement strand
GCGATCCGCAACTTTGGGACCAAGTCGCTCAACGAGCTGCGGGAAAAGCTCGTCGCCAAGGGGTTTCTGGAGCCGGACGACGCTGAAGAGTGAGCAGCGGGCTGAACAGTGCAGGTTGACTCGTGCATCGTGCGGTAGGCACAGGAATGCCTGTGTCTTGCGGGAGCTGAGGAGACTGGGCGGTTGTTGCACAGCGCTCAGGCCTTGAGGACATTGGGCAGAACAAACGTAGCAATGGGAAGTGGAGTCTACTATGAGACATCGTGTAGCGGGCTGGAAACTGGGACGATCCAGTGGTCATAGACGGGCATTATACCGAAATCTGGTCACCGACCTGTTGCGCCACGGAAGGCTAAAGACGACGGAAGCAAAGGCGCGCGCCATCCGCGGCAAGGCAGAGAAGCTGATTACTCTGTCCCGACGAGGGCAGAAGCAGGCAATTGTGGACCTGGTCAAGGCAAACAACGAGGCCAAGCTGGCTGCGCTGGTGCAGGTGAAGCGGGCCAAGAAGCTGTTGGCTCTGGCAAAGGAAGCTGACAACGCGGACCTATCGGGCGAGGAACGGCAGGCCAAGGCAGATCAGCTCGAGGCTGCGGTCAGCGCCATGAGTGTGCATGCGCATCGCCTGGCCGCGGCGCAGTTGAACTCGCCTGAAGTCGTCCGGAAGCTGTTCGACGAGTTGGGGCCACGATACCAGGATCGGCCGGGTGGCTACACGCGGATGTTCAAGCTTGGTTACCGCCAGGGTGATGCAACGCCGATGGCGTTGATCGAGTTGGTAGAGGAGTAAGGAACCCGTATGGCCTGCGGGACTGCTACCGGGCCGCAAAGTGGGCGCTATCTCCGGGCAACTGTCGCCTATGACGGTACGGACATGGCGGGGTTTCAGCTCCAGGCCGGGCAGCGCACGGTCCAGCAGGTTCTGGAAGATGCATTGGCGACGATTACCCAGGAAGCCATACGGGTGATTGGAGCGGGACGGACCGATAGCGGCGTCCACGCTCTGGGCCAGGTGGTGGCTTTCGGTACCGACTGGCGACATTCGCTGAGCGACCTGACCCGGGCCTGGAACGCAGTCCTGCCAGTAGACGTGGCCGTGCTGTCGGTGCAGGAGGCCGAGGGCGGATTCCATCCGCGGTTCGATGCCAGGAGCCGGTGGTATCGGTACTCGATCTGGAACCACGCGGTGCGCAATCCGCTCGTCAGGCGTACGGCTATGTGGGTGTGTGAGACGCTGGACCTGGAGCTGATGGCGGAGGCTGCGAGCCTGTTAGTTGGCGAACACGATTTCGCAACGTTTGGGTCGCCGCCTCAGGGGAGCAACACGGTTCGCCAGGTCTTTCGGGCGACCTGGACGCGGGAAGGGAGCATGCTGTACCTGGACATCGAGGCGAACGCGTTTCTGTACCGGATGGCCAGGAGCATTGTGGGCACGGTACTGCAGGTGGGAGCGGGAACTCTCTCGGTGGCGCAGTTTGGGGCGCAGTTCCAGGCTGCGGACCGAAATCTGGCTGGTCCTACGGCCCCAGCGCACGGTTTGTGCCTGATGGCCGTACACTACTGAAGGAGTGCGAAGTGAGAACATACGTCGTCAAAGAAGGGGATATCACCCGAGAATGGTATGTGGTTGACGCAGCGGGGAAGACGTTGGGCCGGCTAGCCACCAGGATATCGCAGATTCTGAAAGGCAAACACAAGCCCATCTACACCCCGGCGGTGGACGTGGGCGATTATGTGATCGTGGTGAATGCGGACAAGATCGCGGTGACCGGCCGCAAGATGGACCAAAAGATGTACTACCGGCACACAGGGTACCCGGGGGGCATAAAGGAAACCAACCTGGCCGACATGTTGAAGCGCCACCCCACCTTTGCGATCAAGAACGCGGTGAAGGGGATGCTGCCGAAGAACCGCCTGGGGCGCAAAATGCTGCGCAAACTGAAGGTCTATGCCGGGCCAGAGCACCCACACCAGGCTCAGCAGCCCGACGTGCTGGAACTGTCCTAAGGAGAACGAGATGCGAGGAACGTATTACCAGGGCACGGGAAGGCGCAAGTGTGCGACGGCACGCGTACGCCTCTATGCGGACGATGAACCGGGTCACATGATCGTGAACGGCAAGCCGGCTGAGGAGTACTTTTCCCGGCCGGGGGATCTGGACTGGATCGCTCAGCCTTTGCACGCGACTGGCCTGGTAGGCAAGTTCTCTATCAGCATCAAAGTGAAGGGAGGTGGCTCGTCCGGCCAGGCTGACGCGGTGCGCCATGGGATCGCGCGGGCGCTGCTGCGATCCGATGCCGAACTACGTGCCGCGCTGCGCAAGGGGGGATTCATCACCCGAGACGCTCGCGTCAAGGAGCGCAAGAAGCCCGGGCTCAAGCGCGCCCGCAAGGCCCCGCAGTACACCAAGCGTTGATGCTGGTGGTTCCTGGTCGACGGTGGTACAGGGCCGGCATGCGGTGATCGCTGGAGTGCCCTGGCTCACAGGAGCAGAAAACACGATGCAGATCGGGGACTGACGGGGAGCGTCGGCCACGTGCTGGCTCACATGCGCAAGGCCAGGAATCTGAGCAGATGGACTGCAAAACACGCTAGAGCGAGTTCGTGCTGCGTAGAACTCGCTCTAGCGTGTTTCATGATCGCCCTGGCACGGTCGAGGTCCGCTGCGGCGCTCGGTGTACTGGCTGGCCGCTAGCAGGGCATGGGCGGCTCCTGGCGCTATCGGCCGCGTCGTGCCTGTCGCAGCCCTGCCCTGGCCTCGGCGTTGCCAGGCGAGAGCTCCAACACGTGCGCGTAGCACTGCATTCGCTCGCGAGCATCGGGTATGAGGCTGGCGAGCTTGAACCACGCGTCTATGTTGCGGTCGTCGAGCTCAACAATCCCTTCCATCCAGGCCCTTGCTTCCTCGCGATTGTCCTGAGCGCCCGCCTGGTCGGCTCTCTGCCAGAAAGTGGCCAGGATGTCCTGCTTTTCCGAACCTGCCTGATCCTCCTGCATTGTCTTTCACCCTCCACCTGCTCAGCATCAGATCCTGCCCGACATATCACTGGCGGTAGCCGAGCCGTCCACTCTTGCGAGATATCTTGTTATCTCTCAGTATACACGGGTCCTTTTCCTTTGTCAATGCCTCGCGAAGGTGGTATAATCGGGCCCTATGGGCACAGACTGGTGCGAGCCTCCGAGTAGCCCAAGATCGGCCAGGTGGGTTGCGTGGGCTGTAGCCACAGGTTTGTTCTCGTTGAGCCTGGGGGTCTATTGCAGCCGAATGGCCCCATCCGTGGTTCCGGGAGACCCGGGGGAGTATCAACTCATCGCGACACAATGGGGGATCGGGCACCCGCCAGGGTACGGGTTCTATGCCCTGGTCGGCAACATCTTTACGCGCCTGGTGCCGATGGGAACTCCCGCGTGGCGAGCGAGCCTGCTGTCTGCGGTGTGCGCGGCGCTCATCGTAGTGCTGACATATGGCGTTGGGCGGATGTTGTGTGAGCGACGAGGCTGGCCAGCTGGGTCGCTGATGGGGCAAGCACCTGCGGTGTTAGGCGCGCTGGCGCTGGCCGCCGGCATCGACCTGTGGCAGCATGCGATCCATGCGAATGCGCACATCATGACGACGCTGCTGGCCGCAATCGTCCTGTTCTGCTTGTTGCGTTGGTGGCAACTGGATCAGGTCGGGCAGAAGGGATGCGACCGATGGCTCCTAGCCGCCTGTTTCGTAACAGGCCTCAGTCCAGCCCAGCATCCACTCCTGGTGTTTGCTTTCCCGGCCTATGCTGCGTTTGTGCTGGTTGTCCGTCCACACCTGTGGCGACAATGGCGGCTGTGGGCGGGCATGGTCGGGATGACGACTCTCGGACTGGCAGCATACCTCTATTACCCAATACGCTGTGCGATCGGCGCGCCGCCCGCTCCTGGTCCCAGCCAGATGCACACGTGGGCTGGCTTTGTGAACGTGGTGTCTGCGCAGGGATTGCGTGTGAACCTGTTTCAGTTCTCAGTTGAGCAGATCGCGCAGCGACTGTGGGATGTGCGGGTACCGCTAGGGCTGCAATACTCGTGGCCACTCCTGGCGCTGGCGGGCCTGGGACTGGTCCGGCTGTGGGCGTGGCGCTGGAGGCCAGCTCTGCTGCTGAGTGCGTATGTGATGGGCATAGCCGCGATCACGGTGAACATCCTGCAGGACGAGATGGCCTACCTGCTGGGGCCCATGGTCGTGGCGGGCGTATGGATCGGAATGGGGGCTGAGGCAGTCATGGGGTGGCTGTCGGGCGCTGCCCGGAATCGCTGGGTGAGCTGGGGCATAGCGGCGCTCGTGGGGATGCTGCCGGTGTGGGCCGCGGTGGTGAACTGGGAACGGATGAGCCTAAGCGGCTTCTATGGGGCGGATGACTGGCTGGCAGAGGTCAAGAGCCAGTTGGGAGGTCAAGGGCAGCATGTGGCGCTGCTGACGGAATGGGAACGGATGACCACGGTCTACTATTACACGGCGGTTGAACACAGGATGCGCCAGGAAGGCAGAACGTGGGTGTGGGATGAGGTTGGGGTACGGTTTGTACCGACCTACGCGGGCACCAAGCGGCCTTTCCTGGACGAGATCGATGCTTACATGCCCCAGGGACCCGTGTATCTGACGACGTACTTGCCCAGTGTGGCGGCGGTGTACCGGCTGGTGCCCAGAGGGGCGTTCTGGAGGGTGCTTCCCTCCAGGCCTTACGAGTTGCCCAGTGATGCGCAGCCCGTGGACATCGTGGCAGAGGATCGCTTTGAGATCGTAGGGTGGCGTCTGGATCGGGGTGAGGTGCAGCCCGGAGATGTGCTGGCTCTTGATCTGTACATGCGCATGCCTAATCCTGAAGGGGTGGAGGCACAACGGTACTACCTACCGTGGGCCAGACTAGGGCCGACCACCTACCGCTTTACGACGGACAGCCGCTTTCACACTCCGTGGTGGCAGCCGGGGGAGATCGTGGTGGAGCGGTTCAGCCTGCCGGTCCGGTGGCTGGCGGAGCCAGGAGCCTATCCCCTGCTGGTTGGTGTGCAACTGCAGGGCCGGGACCTGCAGTTGCAGAACGGTGATACACTGGCGCCGCTGACCGATGTGGCGGTTCGCCAGGCAGCGTGGACGCCCAGCCAGCGCGAGCTCGACGGCGCCCTGGGCAGCCTGAATGGGCAGATTCTGCTGCGGGGGGCGCGGGTCAACGGACAGCGCGTCCGCACCGATACACGAATCACGATCCGGCCTGGGCGCATGGTCCGGGTGGTGCTCGAGTGGGAGTCACTGCAGCCAATCGAGGAGAACTATACGGTATTTGTGCAAGTCCTGGACACAAGCTTTCGTGTGAGGGCTCAGGACGACATCACGCCACTGGGGGGCAGTGCACCCACATGGCTCTGGTTTCCTCGTTGGCGACGCGGCACGCGCATCGTGGACACGCACCTGCTCCGTGTGCCAGCAGATTTGCCACCCGGTCAATACCCGCTGGTGGTAGGGATGTATGGCTTTACCACCCACAAGCGCGTCCAGGTTGTGTCTTCGCAGGGTGACATGGCAGGGGACTGGGTCACACTGGCTCACCTGTGGGTGGAATAGCTGGGTCATTCGACCGGCATGCAGAGGTTGTACGGGTTGTCGATGAAGGTATAGGGGTCGTAGAAACAGTCATATAGGTTGTAGGTGTTGAGCCCAGAGTATAACCCGAGCTCGTCGGTCTTTTTGATCTCAAAGTGCACGTGAGGGACGCCAGCGTAGCCGGTCTCGCCTTCCTTGCCGATGACCATGTCCGTCCCCCGGACCTTGGTGTCGACGGGCGGGGTGGTGAATGAGTCGTCGTCGAGTTGCAGGTGCCCATAGAGCGAGTAGACAGCCCTGCCGCTGGCCAGAGTGTGTCCGATCACGAGATAGTGACCGTAGCCGGTCGCGTCAAACCTGTTCACGAGCATAGTGCCTTCGCCGGCAGCGTACACATTGGCTCCTTTGGCCTGATGCAGGTCCACGCCGGGGTGGGGCTTGCCTGCCCACCGGCTGCCTCGGCTGTACAGGTCGCCGAACTTGTAGTATGGGGTCTCGGTGACGTCGAGAGGGAAGCGGAAGCGCTTTCCGGCTTCTTCCCTGCTCACCAGTATGACCTCGTTGAACGGGAGCTTGAGATGTTGGCCCACGCGGATGATGCGAGGGTCGGCGATATTGTTGTACTGGGCAATTACGGGGTATTGCTTGGTGTCTCCGTACTGCGCAAGGGCGATCCGGGCCAGTGTGTCGCCACGGCGAACGACATAGATCTCTTCGCGGATGCGAGTCACCATCTCCTCGGGCGCGGGCTCGGGGCCCAACCAGGACGTGAGATACGACTCGATCACGGCGCTGAGGGTCGTTCCCTCCTGATCGGCTTTGGCTTCGGAGCGCTGACAAAGGGTTTCGTCGATCTCGACAGCTCGCTTGGCCATTGGTCCTCCATGTTCTGTTGGGGTGGGATGCCCACCTGGAACTCTTCTCCCATTTTACCATACATAACGAGTTTCCTCAACAGGCAAGCCGTGTTAGATAGGAGAAGCCTGGCGGCACACAGGCGGGAGTCGAGCAGTTGATGGATATCCCCCATAGCTGGACGCAGCTTGCGGTGGAACGGTTGCGCGGCACGATCTTGGTGATCGGCGCACCGGATGTGGGCAAGACGACCCTTGCACAGTACCTATACCAGCGTTTGTGTGCCGCTGCCAGGCGTGTAGCCTATCTGGATGGGGACCCGGGACAGAGCATGCTGGGCCCTCCGACGACAATGACTGTGGCTGTGGCGCATGGCGGCCAGGATGTTTTCTCGCTACAGGAGCGCCGCTGGCAGAGCTTTGTCGGTGCGGTGTCGCCGCGAGGCCACATGCTGCCACTGCTCGTGAGCGCGTGTCGACTGGTGGGAGCGGCGCAAGACGCTGGTGCCGAGGCTATCGTGTATGACACGACCGGGCTGGTGGACCGGGCGCAAGGCGGACTGGCACTGAAGTTGGCCAAGGTGGACCTGCTGCGGCCGACGGTGGTGGTTGCTATCCAGCATGAGCAGGAGCTCGAGTCCCTCCTCGTGCCGCTCAGGCGCAGCGGCCGGGTGCGGGTGATCGACTTGGGGCCGGTCCCGGGCGTGCGGCGGCGTGACGTGCAGACGCGCCAGGCACATCGTATGCGCCAGTTTGCTGCCTATTTCGCCGCCCCAGAGGGCGTTCAGGAGCAACACCTGCTGAATGTGGACTGGTCGCGCCTGGCAGTGCTGCCGGATTGCGGGTTCTTGCCGGGACGCTTGGTGGCGATGGAGGATGTGCACGGCTTTGTGCTGGGACTGGGCATCGTGACCCAGAACGGGGTGCAGACGAAGAGAGTGACTCTGTACACGCCGCTCCAGTCAATGGATGGGGTTGATGTGCTGCGCCTGGGCGATGTGACGGTGGATCCGCAGACGTTTCGGGACCGACGGCTGGACTTCGCGTCGGGGGTCTGATCCGTTCAGCACGGAGTGAAAGGGAAAGGGATGCCTCCGAATCGGTGCTCGCAGGTACAGCATAGACCGGGGCACCTGCCGATCGTCTCCCATCGGACCTCTCAGCGAAGGGAAGGGGCGCGGCTGCTGGTGGGAGTGGGGAAGTGCTGGTTAGTCGTGGATTCCCAGATTGGGGTCTCTGAGGAGGGAGGCATGAACAAGATCCAAATCACTGCAGGTTCCGTGACAGTGGAGGCAGAGCTGAACGATGGTCCGACGGCGAGGCAGATCTGGGATGCACTGCCAATCACGGGCACTGCCAACACCTGGGGAGACGAAGTCTATCTCGGGATTCCTGTTGTGGCGAACCAGGAAGCGGGGGCTCGAGCCCAGGTGGAGGTGGGCGAACTGGGGTACTGGCCGGTCGGCCACGCCTTTTGCATCTTTTTCGGGCCGACGCCTGCCAGCACTGACGAGCGGCCACGGGCCTACAGTCCGGTGAACATCCTGGGACGCGTTGTCGGCGACGCTACACGCTTTCGTGCGGTGCAGGACGGCGCTCCGGTGCGGATCACGCGCATAGAGTAGCCCTGGTGCTGCTACGAGAAAGGAGCCATTGCATGTTGATCGTACACGTACACGTACACGTCAAGCCCGAGTTTGTGGAGGCCTTTCGGCTTGCGTCCGTGGAGAACGCGCGCCGGAGCGTGCAGGAGCCCGGCATCGCGCGCTTTGACGTGATTCGGCAGCAGGACGATCCAACGCGGTTTGTTCTGGTCGAGGTATACCGAACGGCGGAGGATCCGGGTAGACACAAGGAGACGGTGCACTATCAGCGGTGGCGCGATGCCGTGGCCGACATGATGGCCGAGCCGCGCCAAAGCGTCAGGTACAGCAACCTGTATCCAGACGACCAGGGGCGGGGATAGTCGGGGGGTCTCCTCGGCCGAGACGCCCGCGAACGCGATCATCCCTTGTGCTGGTCGGGTGCCGGGTTGGCAGCCATCCCTCTGTCCAGCGCCAGGCGCACGGCGTCGACCACCAACTCGACGTGACGTGCGGTCATGCCTGGATACAGAGGAAGCGTAACCTCGCGGAGCCCCACCTGTTCCGTCAACGGCAGGAGCCCCGCCTGATCCCCAAATCGCTGTCGGTAGTAGCTGAACTGGTGAATGGGCGGGTAGTGAATGCTGGTCTGGATGCCCTGCTCCCGCATGCAGTCCATGAACCTCTGGCGGTTGACCTGGCTGTCAAGGATCACCGGAAAGAGATGGCACGAAGACAGCCCGGCATGGTCGATGAACGGAACGCGTATCCCAGGGATCACGGATAGCAGGCGCTGGTACTCGGCAGTCAACCACCGCCGCTGGGAGTTGTTTTTCTCCAGCTTGCCGAGCTGGACTAGCCCCAACGCAGAGCGGATCTCGTCGATGCGATAGTTATACCCCAAGGCGACCACATCATACGAGTGGGCATGCCCCTGGTGGCGATCCCAGGTCAGGGTCGTCATGCCATGGGAACGCATGACCCGGATCTTGTCCGCCAAGTCATCGCGGTCGGTGACCACCATGCCGCCTTCTCCAGTGGCCAGGTTCTTGTTGGAGAAGAAACTAAAGCAACCGACGTCCCCGAATGTCCCGGCCATCTTGCCGCCGATCGACGCCCCGGGAGCATGTGCGGCGTCCTCTATGACCGCCAGGCCGTGCTCGTGGGCTATGCTGACGATCTCACCCATGGCACACAGGTAGCCGCCGTAGTGCATGACCGTGATCGCCCGGGTGCGTGGGCTGATGCGCTGCTCGATGCTCTGGGGCGAGACGGTCAGGTTGTCCAGGCTGGTGATGTCGGCGAAAACCGGGGTCGCGCCGGTGTACAAGGCAGCGTTGGCAGTGGCGACAAAGGTGAGCGAGGGAAGAACTACCTCGTCTTGTGGACCGATACCCAGAGCCGCGTGTGCCAGATGGAGGGCAACGGTGCCGTTGGCCACGGCAAAGGCGTGCTTGACTCCGATGTGCTCTGCAAACCGCCGCTCGAAATCCTGTGTGACCTGGCCCATGGTGAGCCACTTGGAGCGCAGCACCTGTGTAACTGCCTGGATCTCGCTCTCGTCCAGGTCGAGATCAGCCAAGGGTATGAGCCACGCCATTCCCCGCCTCCTCTGGCAAAAATCGGGACCGCATGCTCTCGAAATCCTGTACTGCTTGCGCATAATCGTCCGGCCGGCCGATGTCGAGCCAGTAGCCATCGTACGGGTACCCCGCTATCGCCTCTCCGTTCTCAAGCAGGCGATGCACCAGGTTGGGAAAGTCAAAGTAGCTGCCGGCAGGAATGTGACGCAGAACACGAGGTTCAAAGATATACACGCCCATGCTGACGTCATAGTTGTACAGCGGCTTTTCGATGTACCCCTTGATGCGGTTGTTACCGTTGAGTTGGATCACGCCCAGGTCGATCTTGATGCTCCGCTTGTGCATGGCGATCGTGGCGATAGCGCCCGTTCTCCTATGATACTCCAGCAGGTCCGTGTAGCTTAGCGTGGTCAGGATGTCGCCGTTCATCACCAGAAACGTCTCATCGAGGCCCTGGATGAACACCAGAGGACCTGCCGTGCCCAGCGGCTTGTCCTCGACGGCATAGTCGATCTTGATGCCATATTGGCTGCCGTCACGGCAAAAAGTCTGCATCAGAGTTGCGAGATGGCCGATGGCCAGAGTGATATGTGTGAACCCGTGATGGCAGAGTTGACGGATAACAACTTCCAATATGGGCATATCCCCAATCGGCACAAGTGGCTTGGGGAAAACGTTGGTATAGGGGACCAACCGGGTGCCCTTTCCTCCTGCCAAGATGACAGCTCTCATTGTCTCATCTCCGAATCGAAAGGTATACCGCTGCTACACCTGGTAGTCGGCCGGACGGAAGCGGTCCAGGTGAGCGGAGATCCAGTGGATCGTATTGCGCAAGCCCTCATCCAGCGGGATGCGAGGAGACCAGTCCAGGAGCTCTTGAGCCCTCCGATTGTCCGCGTGGAGCCTGTACACTTCGCTGCCTTCTGCCCGGAGCCGCTGGGCATCCGATACGATGCGGACGCTGCGCCCGACCAGGGTGATGATCTTCTGGGCAAGCTCACCGACGGTGATCTCTTGGTCCGAGCCGATATTCACAGTCTGCCCAATGGCGTTATCTACCTCAGCAGCCCTGATGAAGCCAGCGACTGTATCCTGAACGTAGGTGAAATCGCGGCGAGGGGTCAGCGCGCCAAGGCGTATCTCGTCGCGGGCCAGCGCCTGTGTGATGATGGTTGGGATGACAGCACGAGCCGACTGACGTGGCCCGTAGGCATTGAATGGGCGAACCGTGGTCACGGGGAGGTCATAGGAGCAGAAGAAGCTCTCCACGAGCTTGTCGGCGGCGATCTTGGTGGCGGCATACGGAGATTGGGCCTGCAACGGATGGTCCTCTGAGATCGGCACGACGCGCGCGGTACCGTAGACCTCACTGGAAGAGGTGTGGATGAGTCGCTCAGTGCCTAGCTGGCGGGCGGCCATCAGAACGTTGAGCGTGCCCAGCACATTGGTCTCGACCACTTCGCGGGGATGCAGGTACGAATAGGGGATGGCGATCAGGGCGCCCAGGTGGAAAATGTGCGTGATGCCCCGGCAGGCCTCTGCCACTGCGTGCGCATCGCGCAGATCTCCGGCCACGATGTCCAGCGTCTGTTGCGTGGGCGCGGGTAGCAGGGAGAGCAAGCCGATGTCTCCGCGGGAGTTGTAGCGCACAAAGGCGCGGACACGAGCACCTCGGTCCACGAGCGCTTCCACCAGGTGGCTGCCGATGAACCCTCCAGCCCCAGTGACCAATACAGGGCGATCCTGCCAGTCCACTTGTCCTCCTATGCGATATCCTTCATGTGGATCGCTTCGCTCTCCGTCTGACCGACTACCATCGGGTCTAGTCCGCAGACGAGCTGTACGATATCCGGGATCATCTTGACCTGGATCAGTTTGCCTCGGCATACGTCTGCGAGGACCTGGTACTGAGACAGGGGCTGCCCGGTGACGATAACCATGTCAATGTGGTGCTGATCGATCAGGCTCGGGATCATGCGACAAGTTCCCAGCACTTGCACGCCATGTATGCGCATGCCGCGCTTGGTCAGATCATCGTCCACAAAGCCAACGACTTGGTAGCCCTGGTTCGCCCGACGACGCCGAAGCTGTCGGGCAAGGAACTCGCCCGTGCCGTCGGTCCCGACGATCAGTAACCGTGTTCGTACCTGCTCAGGAGTCACATTGCGTAGGTCACGCCAGCGCCAGAGCACTCCCGCGATGAGACGACTACGGTAACGAGCCGCTGCAAAGGCAACAAAGGCAAAGAATCCACTGAGCAAGACCTCCTCCGGGGCAAGGCCACGCACCAGCGCATTGATCACGAGGAGCAAGCCGGTGGCAAAGCTCGTCGACAACAGGATATCGACCACCTCCTGGCCACTCGCATACGCCCACATGCTATGGTGCAGGCCCCAGATCTGGTTCATCACTGTGAATACGAGTGCCAGGACAAGGGCCACCACGGCACTTGATGGCCAGCCAAGCTCCGGAGAGCCGCTGGCCCGCCACCAGATGAGATAAGTCATGAGAACGGCGCCGAGCCCGAGGGTCAGGTCCAGGGTGAACCAGGAGAGGTACCTGCGGACAAACCGCTGCACAGGGCCAAAGAAGAGCTCATCAATGTCCGGAGCAACCTGCGCAAGCCGGGGCAAGATCACATGACAGGTCCTGGCCAGTATGTCCAGATCCACAAGAAAGCTGCGGTGACCAATGTACTCTAGATCAAGCTGGAGCTTGTCTGGCATGATGGCGTTGACATAGACATCCTCCAGCGTCCCCTGGTTGAGCAGCTTTTCCTCATCACGATAGAAGACAGAAGCCACGCTGGTGATACCCGGCGTCACGGATAGTACCCAACGCTGCTTCGGTGTGTACAGGGCCACGTACTTGGGATCCTCAGGGCGTGGGCCCACCAGGCTCATGTCCCCTTTAAGGACGTTGAGCAACTGAGGCAACTCGTTCAGTTTAGTATCCCGCAGGATATGGCCCAGGTGGGTGATACGCCCATCATCGTGTGTGGTTACCCTGGGGCCGGTATCGACCGGAACATGCTCCATCGTACGGAACTTGATCATCCAGAAGGGCTTGCCATCTTTGCCAATCCGCCTGCCACGGTAGAAGATAGGGCCGGGTGAATCAAGCTTGATCAGCAGGGCAATGAACAGGCACGCCGGGCTGAGCCAGACCAAGCAGCCTAAGGACACCAGGATGTCAAAGGCCCGCTTGCAGAAAAGCGCCAGTGCCGTCCACGAAGCGTGCCCAAACACTTGACTCTCGCTCTCCTCGGTTGTTCGCTGCATGATCTGGAAGGAATGCTCTGTCATCTCGCTCCTCACACTACCGCGCCTGCCTTGCTGATGCCAAGAGCGCAAGCTTGCATCGGCATTGGCTCGGCTACTCGCCAACCTTCTCCAGCCATTCTTCTCTCCAGAAATAGTGGCAAGAGCGGTCACAGCGGCCAAACTCGGCCGTCCCTTGACAGAAGAGCCCCTCTAGCAGGACGATGCCGTTGGCCTTTTTCACCATCAGGTCACGCTCGTCGACAAACCTTTCCATGCGTTTCAGGACCCGCTGTGTCGTGCCGCAGTACTGCCACATCTCATTCATGAATGTGCATCCCTTGAGCTGGCGCCAATGATCGAGCATGCCCTCGATCTCTTCCCTGGATCGCACCTGAACCCGGTCGCCGGGCTGCAGGGCGGCCACGGCCGTTCTCATAGGCACAACGGCAGGTCTGGCGCGCCTGCCGAGAAGCGAGGCAAACCAGTTCATCACTTTGTTCGAATACCTCTTGACTCTGCGCTCCTGGCGAGGGGCCAGGCGTCTTCTGACGGTGAGTTTCACCCGTCTACTGAGCGATTGCGGAGGTACCTCGCCATAACCCACAGCGATGCCCTGAAAGGCAGGGAGCTGACACTTGCCAGATTCCGGGTTTTCCATCAAGGCCTCCTTGGTCTGAGCCGTTCGGATCCATCGAGGTCAGGTTGGGCGAGCAGAAGGAACCGACTGCGTATCTCTCATACACTCCTCTTTGCGGTCAGCCAGACACTCGGGCCAGTGTTGCTCATCTGGTGGGCACCTGCCTTCCAGGCAAAAGCGGAGCATGCCTTCGGCCTTGGACAAAGCCGGGTGCTCCGGGTACCGATGGAGCAGTTGCTGGAGAGTCGAATGGATCGGCCGGTTGACAAGTGGGGCCAACCACGGATGAAAGACCACCCGCTGGCGCACGGGCCTGGCCGCGTACCCCATGCGGAACTTGAACTCGTCCACGCTCTCTGGCGCGTCCAATGAGTGCAACCCCAAGAACATCTTGTCCACACCCGGTCTGCCAAGGACGGTAGAAGTGACCCCGTAGAACAAGCCGTTGTTCACCCTGTACTGCAAATGATCGCTGGAGCTTTGCGCATAGGGAATTGTACACCAGTTATCGCAGGTGAAAGCGAGTAACGACGCCACCAGTTCGCCGTCGCAGATGGCCCCCCAGGCCTCAAAGCCGGGCAGGTCCCCAGCGCTCAAACAGAGGCGCCGCCACCAGGCTTGACTCTCCGCTTTCGCTCTTCGCTGCCGAGACAGAGTATCGGCTCGCAGGGACCAACCATCGGTGGCCAATCTGGAAAGCGGAATCGGCTCCACGTGAGCGTGATCGAGCGCTTTGCCAATGTTCTGGCGAGCCTGTCGGGGGAGCGATGCCAGGTCGAGCGAAGGCCCTTCGCATACCACGTGATAGCTCAGCTTTCCCTGCGAGGCGGCGAGTGGGGTGGAGTAGCGTAAGGCGATGGCCCGGTTCCCGCGCAGCAGACCTGAAAGCTCCTCCTCTTGAGGTTCGATCAACCAATGATAGGGGAAAGCCTGGTACACCCGTGGACTGGTCTCGTACCAATAGCTAGAAGCGGTACGGACGACCCGGTACCCCTGGCGACGCAACCACTCTGCAAAGATGTCAGGGTTCATCACAATCCTCTTTGGCCACAGGCCAATGCCCTTCCTGTCCAGATTACGGCCCAACTGTAAGCTCTGAGGTCGCCGAGACAAGCTCAACGTGCTCGTGCTGAGAGTGCGACCCCACATATCAATGGGAGGGTTCCATTTGGTGCAATAGCAGTTGCTCATACATGTCGACACAATGGGCTCGGGAAAACCTGGTCTCCAGTAGAGAACGCCCATTCTGGCCCATGTCAAGCAGTTGGCCGGCCTGGTCCCTCAAGCTCAGGATTGTTTCTGCCAGTAGCTGAGGCTGCCCCGAGGGTGTGTTTATACCACACCTACCTTCCCGAACAATCTGAGCGATCTCGCTATCCGGCGGGGTCACCGCCAGGATTGGGCGTGCACTGGCCATGATGTTAAAGGTCTTGCTCGGCAGGGAGCTCAGAGAGGAGGCATGGTTGAGCGTCACCAGGCTCAGGTCGGCCGCTGCCAGCATCTCGGGAAAGACCTCGCGGGGCTGGTAGGCCAGGAATAGGACGTTCTGAAGTCCCTTGCAGCGTGACATCTCCTCGAGCGCGGCCTTCTTGACTCCTTCCCCAACCATGACAAAGCGTATGTCCGGGCTCTCTTTGAGAAGCTCAGCGGCAACCATCACATCTTCCAGGCTTGAGGTCAGCCCCA
>Ga0315274_10008141_pt1 | contig 15176 bp, 14 predicted proteins | sample YL17G02_20_MG_FD_203700 | JGI IMG/M metagenome (GOLD analysis project Ga0315274, IMG submission 203700) | Sediment microbial communities from Yellowstone Lake, YNP, Wyoming, USA - YL17G02_20 | ecosystem: Environmental > Aquatic > Freshwater > Lake > Sediment | place: USA: Wyoming | collected... | reverse complement strand
TCCTCGGATACCCCCACAACGCAATCGAGCGGCCCGAACAGGAACCGGCCTACGGCGACGCCAGGCTCCTTGGAAATGTCCTCTCCCTCCTGGCGGTCTACACTTGGCCGGACCAGAATGAGCCTCCGGCCCGGATGGAACACGAGATCGACGGCAGACCCTATGAGTCGTTGCCTCTGACGGATGCACTCGGCAGGGCCATCATGCCCCTGGTCGACGGTCTGGTATCCTTCCGATTGCGCCAGGGGTCGGCTATCGAGTTGAAAGTCCAACTGGAGATGCCCCTGTGACTCTCGTGCAGTTCGCCGTCATCCCCGAAGAGGCCTTCCTGGACGAACACATGACGCTCGGGGCACTCAGGGTTCTGCGCCTGGTTTGGTCCATGTGCCTGCGCGAGGGTCGTATAACATGGAGTCCATTCTTGACGGCCTCAGAGATAGGCAAGGCCGCCAGAATGCGACCAAACAATCTATCCAAGATTGTGCGTGAACTGGCCGACCGGGAGTACATCCTCGTGGGTCCCAAGATTGTGAAGGGCCTTTACTGCCTGCGTCCACACCAACGATTCGGCGAAACAGGACCGACGCAGAAGGAGATGGGGGATTTATACGCCTGGGCATACCACGATGCTCGGGCGAAGACTTTGCCTCCCGAAGATGAGGCTGGCCCAGCCTATAAACTTGTGCCGCCGCCCTTCCATAGATGCAATACTACTGCTGACTCCGAATCTATACATCAAGAAGACAAAAGTAGCAGTAGTATTCCTTCGAGTCAAAAACCCCTCTGTCGTCCTTCAACAGAAGGCTGGCGGAATAATTCGGATTGGACGGTAAGACAACAAGGTATTTTGGACCTCTTGGCGGAGAATGGGATGGAGGGGGCGGTCCCAACCCAGGTGACCCTGATGGAAGGGATGACTTTCCGGCGCGTCGCCCTCCTTGTTGCGGACGGGATCGCCAGGGGCCAGAGTACCGGCCTTCTCCTGACGCGCCTCAGAGGCAAAGACCTGCCACCCAAGGGTTGCCCCCTCTGTGGGGCGAAGAAGGAGCATCGAGGATTTGACAATGGCCGGGATGGAATCAATTGTCCGCTCTATGACTCCCCAGATATGACGGACGAGGGATTGGTCCTGGCCTGGCGACATATCCGCGGCATGAAGAGGTTGGAATACTGGACCGCCATCGAAGCCGAGGACTGAATGACATCTGGCGTCTATGCCATCGTGAACCGCAATGGACACTGTTACATCGGATCGGCGGTCGACCTCCATAAGAGATGGACTGGACACCGTCGCGACCTCCGTGAATGCGTCCATCACTGCGGGCACCTCCAAAAAGCATGGAACAAGTACGGCGAACCGTCGTTCATGTTTACACGGTTGGAGGAATGCCCGCCTCAGGACTGCACCCGCCGAGAACAATGGTGGATTGATCTCCTCCGACCTGCTTATAACGTCTGCCAGATGGCGACTTCCCCTCTCGGAGTACGACGTTCTGACGCCACCCGAGCCAAAATCTCTGCCGCGATGATGGGCAGGAAACGCCCGCTGATGATTGGCAAGAAGATGTCGCCCGAAACTAAAGCCAAACTCTCCGCCGCAATGACTGGTAGGAAACACTCGGCGGAGACTAGGACTAAAATGACGGGCAGGAAGCATTCGGCGGAGGCCAAGGCCAAGATGCGCCTCGCTTGGCAAATCCGACGAGGAGTTTGAGCCAGACCATGCCAAGACCTATCAAGGTAAAAACCATATCGGAAGTGGCCGCCGCAGGCAGCGACCTCGAAAGGGCCTTCGATACCCAACTCCTGACCCTCGGGCGGGACCTCCGTGAACCAATCCCCGAATACAAGTTTCTGGAAGACCGGGGCTGGAAGATCGACCGGGCGTGGCCGACAGAGCGCGTCGGGGTTGAACTCCATGGAGGAGGGAAAGGATTTCACGTAAGGTGCCACAACTGCGGAGTGACGGTCAGGGCTATGACGGCCAAAGGACCGGGCCGGGAAATCCGAATTGGTGGATGGCACGCGCGGCCCGAGCGGTTTCTATCAGACATCGACAAGTTGAACCAGGCCCAACTGAACGGCTGGACCATCCTGACGTTCACGAGGGACAATGTCATCGGCGATCCCTGGATGATGGTTGAGACGATCCGGGCTGCCCTCCATCGCCGTGCCACCCGCCCGGAGACCATCGAGGTCATTTCCCCGCGGGAACTCGAATGCCTTTATCTCATCGCGGCAGGTTTCGTAACCCCCGAGATTGCAACCCGGATGCAATTGGCGGAGAACACTGTCCGGGGCCTGGCAACCAATGTCTGCGAAAAACTCATCGTGCGGAATAGGTCAGCCGCAATTGCCCGAGCCATTGCCTGGAACATCATCGACATCGCCCAAGTGCCGTGGGCGGGAGAGGTAGAGACGCAAGATGATAAAGACAACGAGTAAACCTACACCCCCCAGGAACCCCCAGGATGCCCTAGAAACGGTCAGGCGCTATCTAAGACACCGGAAGCGCCTAGAGGGCGTAGAGGGCGTGTTTGCGGTGGCAATTCTCGCCGTGGTGTGCGTTTGGGCCTTCTGGAGAGCCGGATCGGGCCAACCGACCGGCCAACCTATCCCCCAGCCAACGCCTCGCCCAACCCGGACAATGATAATGCCAACCCTGGCGGCCAATGCCCTCGCATTCACCGTTCCGGCACCGGTGCCGTTTCTGGCGGAGATCGTCCCCGACTTTCCTCCGGTTCCGGTACCGCCCGAGCCGACCCCGACGGCAGTTGACCAGTGGGCGCTCGATGTTGCTCCCCCGCCCTGGCCGGTCAACTGTACGGACGAGGTTGCCTGGAACGGCTACATAGTCCCTGATTTCGGCGATTACTGCGTTCCGGGGGTGCTCAGTCAGGCAACCCTCAATGCACAGTTCCCCCGTGACTTTTACGGGACGCTCAGTTCCTACTCGCAGTATGCGATGGAACCGGCAGAAGACCGTTGGCGCGTTCCCAGGGGGCGAGGCGTCGCGCTAACAACGTGCGGACAAATGGGATTCACTGTCTGGTTGCGTATCCCCGGCGAGGCGTGGAGGGGGCCATTTCGAGTCGTCGACTGTGGCGCGCCAGCCCACGTCTTTCATCAAATCGTCGTCGATGCCCTCGCTGTCGAAATAGGATTTTCGGTCGCACAAACCTGGGTACCTGCCGCGCCCCGCGTTGACGTTCACATCGGATCGTATCCGGGCAACACCTGGGACGGGGTCTACATCGCGACATGGTGGGTCCATGAGGCCCTCGCATGGGAGGACGGTTACGGACTTCTCCAGCACAATATCACACGGACTGACGGAACAATCGAGGCGTGGCCGCCGCTAGAATAGGACCCGCGGTCAACTACTCCCCGCTAAAGCCTGAAGCGGGAAGCTTGTCCCTGGCGCTACGGCGGTAATGAAGATAAAGCCCGCGCGGGACGTATCGGCAACTGTCTCCGTTACCACTCCGACCGCCCCAAGATCGACCGCCTCTGCGCAGAATGCACCGCCAAGGCCGGTAGAGTAGTACCCAACTCCCCCCGCTGACTCGTCCTTTTCCCCTCTTGACAATTCCTTCTGTTGGGCGTATAGTTATGCCAGATAAACAGGAGGATGTCAGAATGCCAACCAACCTGACCGACTTTCCCTGGGCGATGTTCGGAGGAGATTTCAAGGTCTACTGGAATACTGGCGTTGCCGTTCTCCGGGGATTCTCTCCCTACATAGTGCCGGGCGCATTTTACCCACCCCTGACCTCCTGCCTTTTCGGTCTGCTGGCACTCCTGCCGCCGGTCACGGCCTACGTCCTTTGGAGTGTCGCCGAGGTTGTTATGCTCGTCCACGTCCTCAAGGGCCGCCGGGCCTTCGCCTGGGTGTTTTTCTACCCGATCACGTTCTTGTTCCTCTCGGGAAACATGGACCTGCTGGCCGTTTGGGCCTCCCAATTCTTGGGCCGAAAAGGCTGGCGGTCCATCGCCGCGGTGGTCCTGATCTGCCTGAAGCCACAAATGGCGTTCGTGCTCCTTCCATTCTGGCTTTGGAAATGGGCGAGGGAGGACCGGGGCCATCTCCTGCGGGCCGGACTGGTGACGGCGGGGGTCAACCTCCTGCCCCTCGCCATTCGCCCTTCCATCTTTGGGGAGTGGCTGGCGGCGCTCCGAATCTTCAACACTGGCGGCAACGTAGCCAGTCAACCGGGGATTTGGCAGTTGACCGCCGGACGGCCCGACCTCGTGGTACCGATCCTGGCCGTCTCGGTCCTTATCGTGTTGGTCGCCCTCCTGGTCATCCGGGGCGAGCCGATGGTCCGCGCGGTGATGCTCTTGGCGCTTCCAGCCGGGCACGACTACGACTCTTCAACGCTCATGTCGCAGGCCCCAGCCTGGCTCCTGATCCCCATTTCTTGGTTGGGAGCGTATCTAAGTTGGCGAACAGAGGCCACGGTTATCGGACACATGCTGGTACCCATCACGGCCTTGGCGTGGATGACGGTCTGGCACCTAAGAGATTGGAGGAGAACGATGCCTGACCTACCAGATGCCTTGCGGACTATGCCGGACCCTCCGGGCCAGCACGAGATCGACGCTACCTCCGCCGCGTTCCTCCGACTTTCCCAACAGGAAGCGGAGTTAGCAAAGGCGGTTGCCCAGGAAATTGCCAGGGCTACCGGACTCACCGACTGGCGTCTCGCGCTCGGAGACGCCATCACCAAACTAGGAGGATGACATGGGCTTTGGAATCGCATCGCACTTGGCGGGGATGGTCGCACAGGAGGAGCTCGGCCTCGACATGGCCTTGCAGGTCCACCTGGGGAGCAACCACTTCCCGCCGATCCTTTTTATGGCCGAGGTCTGCAAAGGGGCCATTGTCGCCTTCGAGGAGGGCGAGCCGGAGCGTCTCATCGAAATGCCGGAGGGCGTGGACCATCCGAAGTATGGTGCTTTGGTCCCGGCCAGTGAAATCGCAGCCGGATACCGACTGCAACCCTTCCTGCCAGAAGACTGATAGGGGCCAGTTGGGAACGACAAAAGGCCGGGCGATGCGCCCGGCCCTTCTACTCACGACCCAAAAGTCCCCTTTACTTCCCGGACCTGGGAATGAATATCACTCCCGTCCGGGTCGCAAGACCGTCGAGGACCTTCTTCAGTAGCCATTCGTAGACGAGGACCGCCACGCCAAGTACCGCAAGGGCAAGTTGTGTGATGGCGACCGCGAACGCCATGGGGTCGCCCAGGGGCGGAAGGATCGGTTTGGCGAAGAAGTAGGCAACCACAACGCTGACCCCGAACACGATCAGGGCCACGATGCCATGCCCCGGTACCCATCCGAACCTACTCGCGGCGAACCGCAGGATGGCGACGAGGACTGTGGCAATGCCGCCAAGGATTGCCAGTTGGACCAAGTCCAACTCCATTCCTTGGGACAGGGGCCGGAATGCAACGATGAGAGGGAGTGCGGCGAGGGACAGCAAGAGCAGGAGCGGGAGAACCCATCTTTTCATGTTGAACCTCCTTGGTTCAATGGTACAACGGATCGTCCTTCGGGTCAAGCGAACTTGTCGAGGTCCGAGGGTACTTCGGTCTTTGACCGCGGCGTCCAGACTGGAGTCATCCCGGCGTCGATCAGTTGCACCGTAAGGGCCTTGATGCCGCGGAGCAGTTCGGTGAGAAGTTGGGTCTGCGCCCGGCTTTTTCGTTCCAGGTCCTCGACCTTCTCCAACGCCATGTTCAGGTCCGACCGGGCCTGTTGGGACTCCTTCCTGAGAACGGAAACTTCCGTAGTCAGGGAGGTGATCCGAATCTCCATCCCTTTCCACAGTCGTTCGGCGGCGGTGGTCAGGATGTCGGCGGTCTCCGCCTTGGATCGCCTGCGCTGTTTGATAAAGGCGATTAGGCCGGGCGCGGTAGCGATGAGCGCGACGGCAATCGGGACGATGACGTTCCAGGGAAACGGAAGAAGATCATTCATGCGGGATGTCCCCTCTATGGAAGAATGACAATCCCTCCGCTATCGTCCAGGCGGAGATGAAAAGGACGGTGATGGCACCTTGGAACCGGATGACCTCGGCCCAAAGGGAGAGGGCATTGTTTCCGCCAAAGGAGTCGGGTCCAAGAAGCCAAACCAGGTAGTACAGAAACGCGTTGCCGATCCAGGCCAACGCGGGATAAATGTAACCTCGGCGATGCTTCAAGACAGCCGCGCACCAGGTCAGGAGAGCGAAGGCGCTGGCGGTACCCACAAAACCGAGTGTCCCTTGCCACTGCATCAGGGTCATTATCTCCATCTCTGTCCTCGATTCTACGCCGGAAGGTTCCTTTCAGGCAACCGCAAATGCACCCCCGTAGGTCCCTGGCTAACACGACCAAGCCGGGCGCGGTTCCTCGGCCTATGAGATATATCCTCCGGCCATTATGTCGTTTACGGTTCCATCAGACCCAACCCGATCATGGGTCTGATGGTGCTGACCAAACCATAGGTCCCGCTCGGCGGGAACACATCTGGGAAGGGTGTCCCGCTCGAAAAAGTGACTTGCACAAAGGCATACGGCCCCCCGAAAGTGCTGTCGTACCCAAGGAAACCTGGACTGGAATCCTTGACTACAAACATATTTCCGGCGGTACCTTTCCAGAAGGCCAACCAGTAGGTGCCTGGGTCCAAAAGTGTCAGAGGGCGCAGTTTCCCGAACTGGATTACTTGACTGACAGTACCTACGCGCAAACCGCTATCAAACATCAGGTTGCCGGGGAAATTGAAAGAAGTGTTGTTATAAATCCCCAATCTCCAGGTGCCGGTTGCCATGGTGTAGTCTGGTCGCCATGCTATTTCCTCGACGGCAACGCAGGAACCAATTTGGACCGGAACGGCAAAGAGGATTTTCGCCCCCGGCTCCAGAATAGACCTGACCGTCGCGTTCTGTGGTGCCATCAGGTACATCCGCGTGGGCACTCCGCCAGCACTACCGGCTGTACCGGTCCCGAGTTTGGGTATAGTGGCCTCCCAACAGGCGTGCTCCAGAAGGACACGGGTCCCGCTCACGGACAGGTCGATACCCTGGGCCACATCGAGTTCAGGATAAGAACCGACGACCGCGCCCCTTTCCAGAGCAACAAAAGTGCCGGTACATGGGATCGTACCACTTCCTCCTGGAATGGTAACGGTCGCCTTGCCACCCGCGACCGCCGCTGTGACCCCGGCCCCTACGAAGTCCAGGATCGGCGCGCTACCTTGGATGATGCCCTCGTCCTCGACGACCACGGTGCCGGTAGATGGAAGGAATCCGCCGCCTCCCGGTATGGTCACCGTCGCCTGCCCCGCGGCAACCACCGCATCCACTCCGGCCCCTTGGAAATCCATGACGGTCGCATATCCCTGCGGGGCCATCTCATTCAGAATCATCATCGGGTTGATGACAACCTCGCCCCGCAAACCCACAGTGGCAGCGACAACGCCCTCGCCAATGAAGTCCAGTTCGGTGACCGACCCTTGAATAAACCCCTCGTCGAGGAGGACCACGGTGCCGGTACATGGGATCGTACCAATTCCTCCTGGAATGGTAATGGTCGCCTTGCCAGCCGCGACCGCCGCCGTCACCCCGGCCCCCACGAAGTCCAGGATCGGCGCGCTACCTTGGATGATGCCCTCGTCCTCGACGACCACGGTGCCCGTATGCGGAAGTGCGGACTCGCCCGGAATGGTAATGGTCGCCTTTCCTCCGGCAACCGCCGCCGTGACGCCTGCGCCTACGAAGTCCAGGGTTGGCACACTACCTTTGACCACGCCCTCATCTTGGACAACCACGGAACCACTAACACCAGAGACCGGGAACGGCGCGTGCGGCGGGGAAACCACTTCCCGCAGGTCGTAGAGTTCCCCCCAGCCGAGCCGTTCCGTTCCGGTGGTCAGGAAGGCAGCCACAATGGGAATGCCCATCGTCCCGGTTACGGCCTGGATGTAGAGAGACGGGTCGGCTGGTGGATAGACGATGTTGAACTCGGGGCCGTTGAGAGTCCTGAGTATTCCGGCATCCCCGTCAAGGTAGATGGTGACGAACCGCCCGTTCTGTGAGCCGGTCGGCTTGGACCCCATCAAACTGGAGGTCCCGGACCCCGGCCAGTAGTGGTACAGGTCATCCCAATAGTAGTAGTCCGGCTCAACCCAAACCGACATGCTGCCGGAGGTATCTGGTCGTCCCAGGAGGGGCATGAACTGGCGCTTCTGGACCCACACCACGTCACTTCCGCCTCCCGTCCCTCCGACGAAGGAGTGGGAAAGACCATGGGGCGGCAGGTAGGACGCCCCACCCCAATCCTGGTACTGGCCGATGTCGCGGGCGTAGATGCGCCACAGATGCTTCGCCAAGGGATCACGGTAGACCAGGACCGGCAAGTCCCAATGCAGGCCGACCGCATCGTTGAACGCATGGATGACCTCGGACGTAGCCCCGCGCAGGCGGACGTATACGAAGTCGGGGCGACCCTGGACCTTGAGTTGCTTGACACCGTCGACGTAGGCCCCCAGCGCGCCGGGGAACAGGCGCGGCTTATCCTGCTTGCCCCCAAGCAGGTCCCGCATCGCACCTTCGAGCCGTTTGCGTCCCTGTGGCATCCTTCGCTCCTAGACCGTCCAGACCGGGTGGATGGCCGTAATCGCTCCCAATGTCGCCGGATTCCCTATTTGGGTTATCCACGTAGCCGACTTGACTGACCAATTGAGGCCGCCATCATTGCTCGCCTTTATCCATAGATCGCTCGCACCGCCCACGACATACATCAGGTTCGGGTTCGTCTCGTGCCAACGAAGGCATCCGACATCTTTTTCAAAAAGCCACAAGGGGGTCCAACTGAGGCCGCCGTTGGTCGAACCAAAGAGGACTGCTGGAGAAGTCGTGAGGAATGTGGCGACGGGGTCAATGGCGCTACCCACGAGTATCACGTTCTGCCGATCCCCCGCCCAAGAGACGATGCGAGTAGCAAAGTCTACCCAATCGCTGCGCGGAATGCCGTAGCGGGTCGCCCCAATGGCCGGTGTCACGTCCATCCGCCAGGTTCCGTCTCCCTTGGCAAGGTAGACCCACGCGTTTTTTACACCCGAGTCGTCCGACGGAGCGTAGAAGAACCATTCGCCGGTCGGATTGTCCTCATAGGGCACAGCGAAGGAATTGACGACCTGGTCATCGTTGTTCTCCGGGGGGGTCAGACAAGTCCACGTCCCCCCGACATTGATGGTCTTGTAGAGACCTGAGTAGAACCTGCCCGCGGCGAAACAAATGGCGGCGCTGTAGTAGGATGGCTGGATGACACTCCGAAGGTTGCCGTCGACATTTGGCGACATCCGCCCCGCCCTATACCAGTTGGTTCCGTAGTTAGGCGAGTAAGCAATCCAATTGTTCTTGAACTGCACCCAGATCATACCGGCCAAAACGGGCGAACCATGGATGCTATTTACCTGTTTTGTGCCTGTATAGGTACAGTAGTCGGCATCGTCCGGGTCGAAAATCTGAGTCCAGACCGGGACGGCACTATTGAGATTGGCACAGTGGTAGATGTAACTATTGTAGGGAACTACCGCGTTCCTGGTCAATAGATAAACTGAGTTCAGGGGGTCCGCCGGGTCGAGATGGAATTGCAACATGGAACCCGACTCGTTGTTGAAGGCCGGTGGGGTCGGGATGGGAAGGTTATCCCAAAGAATATCTGCGGGGTTCGCCGCCCAGAAGTTGCGTGTCCGGGTGATCCGATTGTAACTGGTGACGTAGACCAGGTTGCCCGTACCAGGCGGCGGTTCAATAGGCGGTATGACCGGGGGCGGCGGCATGGGAGGGAAGGTCCAGTCGATGTCCCACTCGGGTACCGTACTGTCGTCCCAGGGTGCCTCCTCGGGAATGGTAACGGTCACGCCGGGGTCGCCGTGGGTTTCCTCGGCGAGGGCCACGCGGGTCAGAAGGGCCTGAGACTCCGGCCTGTACTCCAGACTGACCTCCTCGGGGAGGAAGGGTTTGCTGGTCCACACAAGTCCGCGCCAGTTCTCCGATGCCCCCATGGTCAGGAGAACGCGCTGCTGTGGAGCCAGGTCGACCAACCGGTAGTCCCCGGCGAGGTTCACGTCCACCCGCGGGTAGGAGGCGTTGGACTTGGCGAGGAAGTGACCGGTCAGGCGTTTCAATTGTTCTTGGCCGCTCACCACCAGGCCCGTTATCTTCTCCAGAGAGCCGAAGTAGCCCGGTGCCTCTCCGGGCGCGCCCGCCAGGAAGGCACTGTCGGTCCCGGTCGTCGGGCCGGTGAAGGCCAGGCCGCCCATCTCGATGTAGGATGTCTGTCCGTGGGGTCGCGTCTCGATGCCAACCTCACCCATCCAGTCCTGCCGGGTCAGGTCGAGGATCGAGGAAAGGCCGCGGGCGGTTCCTGTGTCGCGCAGGCACGGGTTGGTCTCGCACCACATCTTCCCTTGGCGGTCCGCAACCATCCATCCGACCAGGGCACTGTCCAAAAGGGAGTTGGCCGTGTCGTAGACGGCACCCCTATCGAAGTCCACAAAGTGAACCTGCTTCGCGTCGCCCGTTTGAGAGAAGTCGGCCACGGCCAGAGCCGTCGAGTGCCACCGCAAGTAGTGGATAACCGCCCGGTCGACCGTCATCTCCCGCATCTCATTCCAGGAGGCCGGGATCAGGACATTGTCCAGGGCCGCCGAGAAGGTGCCGCGGTTCTTTAGGGTCTCCGTGATGCTGGAGACGCCAAACTCCAGTCGGTTCGTCTCGGGGTTCATGCGGATCGAACCGTCGTCGATGTACCCAACGAACAGGATGCTGTCGCGGTTCGGCGAGTTGCCGCCGACCTTGGTCTTGAGACCGCCTTCCCAGGCCTCTGTCCACAGGACAACCAACGCCCCATCGACCACCTTCGACCAGTCGGAGACCTCTCGGAGCCACAGGCGCGCCGAGTACCCACCCTGGGAGATACTTCCGTCCAGGGAGTCGAAACCCCACTTGAGGGGCGGCATCTTCGGTCCTTCGTTGGGCCGGTCGTAGATGGAAATGTGCCGCCAGGAGGTTCCGGTGACTCCCTCGGAGGTCACCACGTCCAACTTGGTACAGTAGAACCCGGCCCCGGTGTAGGAGACGTACCCCGGCACCTCGACGTTGGACCCGGTCGGTGAGATGGGACCGTTGCCAAAGAACCAGTGGTAGTCCGTGATGGTTCCCGCAGGAGTTGGGTTGAACGTCCCCGACGAGGTGTAGTACACGCCGACGCTGCCGCTCCCGGCGTCGATGAAAGCGGCGTGGTTCGGTCCCATGCAGATGACCGGGTCCATATTGTAGTTCTGGTCGTCATAGAGGATGTCGTAGTCCTTGTAGAACGTGGGGACGTTCGAGGTATCCAGGACGATCCGGGGGTAGACGCCCCAGGGTTCGTGGAAGCAGGTCACGGTCAGGTACCAGCCGTTCTTCCACTGGACTGAGTTCTCGGCCAACGTGAGGGTCGTCCCCAATCCCTTGCGCACGCGTAAGCGACCCAGGTCATGGCCGCCCGGTGTGGTGCCGATATAACAGGTCTGGCCCGGCTCCACCTTCCCCATTGCGCCCGACAGGACCGTAACGGTGATGTCCCGCTCGCCGTTGACAATCCCGGCCATGTTTATCTGCGCCGACAGGACAGTGGTCGGCTGGAAGATAGATAGCCAGACCCGCGTCTGGTGAGGGCGCGTCCGCAATCGGGAGATTTGGGCGGCGGTTAGAATAGTCACTTTACGGCACCATAATAGTCACTCAAACGACCCGGATGTTGGCAATCAGTAGCGTCACGTTGGTCACATACTCGGAGAAGAAGGCATCGGACATCGGCTCGGCCAGAGTACAACCGCTGTACTCCCGGAAGGCCCAGGCTGTCCCGGTGGCGTATGCGAATGCTGGGAGCCGCACAACGCAGGTGCCACTGGCTTCGACCTGCTGGTAGAGCATGTGCAGGGCCGACCACTCTGGGTAATCCATCAGTTCCCAGGTGAGTTCATAGGCTCGGGGCGCGGCGTAGATGGGCCGGTTGTCCCCCTGAACGTCCAGGAGTTCCCGGTCAAGCCAATGGCCCTCGGAAGGTGTCAGGATTTCACGCCCGTTGATTTTGTATTTGTCCTGGGCTATGGTTGTCATGCCCGTCCCTCTCTGGAGACCCGTGTGATGTTGATAAAGACATCCGCCACCTCGCTCATGGCCGCCTCGGTCGCCTCCACGATCAGCCGGGGGTCGGCCTTGACGTTCAGGTCAATCTCCATCTTTCCGCGTCCGCCCCCGCCTTGGCCCCCCGCCGCCGCCCCGCTGCCGCTGAATGGCCGGATGCTGACCGCCTCCGGGCGGCCCTCACCCACCCGGATGGTCCGGGGGCCAGTGGCAACGAAGTCACCGCCGGTCTGGTAACCCTTGGAACCCTTGTATGGATTGCCTATGCCAGTGCCGCCGCCTCCCCAAAAGCCCGCGATGGAAGCGCCGAGGGCCGAACCCAATTGAGCACCCATGGCACCCCATCCCGAGGCTGCGGCCTGAGCAGCCTGAGCGGCCTGAACGCCCTTGACCATGTTGCCTACCATTGTACTCAGGGCCTTCCCCATCTGATTGGCCGCTTTGTCTATGATCCCAACTGCCTGGTCGAATAATGTAACCTCCCAACCACCGGGTCCGAAGGCATCCGCAAGCATCCGGTGGAGTTCTGCCAGACCCTCCGCGGTGATGTCATTCTCCCGTCGCCATTGTTCGATTTGTTGCAACGCATAGGCCCGGTGTTCCTCTAGGGCCACCCGGCGGCGATCCCTCCACTCCAGTTCAAGTTCCCGCAATCGACGGTTCGCCTGTTCCGCCATATCCCGGAGTTCTAGTTGGAAATCTTCCCTGCGTTGCCTCTGCCGGATTGTGGCGTCCTCGTTCCCTCGCCGTTCGTCGATACGGTGACGCCGCATGAGGAGTAGGACCTGGCGGGCATCCCGCGCCCGGACCGCGTCCTCCAACTCCAGCAGGTAGTCCTCCTCCATTCTGCGCATTCTGAGCAGGTGCGCCCGAGTCTCCCTTTCCTCTTCCCTCGCGTAATCTTCGGTTCTCGTTTGTCGTTCCCTTAGCAACTCCTCGTTCACTTTGAGAATATCGCGGGCGTACTCTTCGTCGATCTCCCTCAGGATGTTTTTGATGCGTAGTGCAAGGTCGGCAAAGACGCCTCGGAGGTCCACGAACGCTGCCCGCATCCGTTCGCCCATCGCCTCGGCGGCGGCGGCGGCGGCGTTCTCTTCGTCTGTGAGTTCGCCCATGCCGCCGATGCTTTCGGCAATCCATCTGGCCCCGACTTGGTAACCCTCCTCGGCCCCTCGGACGAAGGACTGGACAAGGTCCTCCCAAGCTAGAAAACCCTCGCCCGCCAAAAGCGCATCTGTTTCGTCCTGTAGGACAGCACCTATGCCATAAACCATCTCCATCCACCCAAGGGTGGATGTTGTTATCAGTTGGCCGATGGTCTTGATGATCTCCGCGAAGAACTGTTTGATTTCGTTGCCAATGTTCCGACTCGCTCGGCCAATTGCCGCCCACGAGTCTCCCACCGCAACTACCGTTTCATTCCAGGCAACTCCCTGTGCTCTGATCTCGCCCTCCAGGGTATTCAGCGCGGCGGCGGCATCTTCGGCATAGGCATCTGTTTGTTCTAGGACGAGGTTGTACCGGACCTGCTGCTGTTCGGTATCCGACAGTTCACGATAGAGGCGCTCAAATCCCATCCTCATTGACGCGGCCTGGAGGGCGACCGAGTCAATGTTGAACCCGAGTCGTGCCAACCCCTCGGCATTCTGCCCGGTCGTGACAAACCTGGCAAGAAGTTCTGTTATACCGCCGGGAGCCTCCCCAAAGACCGTAGCAAGAGCCACGCCCGCATCCGTGAGGGCAATCGCCTGGTCCGCCGCCAGACCAAACTGGAGCGTCATGCGGCGGACCGACGCGGCTACCTCGATCATCGCCGTCTCTGTGTAGAGACCGTACTTCTCGGCTATCGTTCTGGCTGCGTCCCGCCATTGTTCGATGGTCCCCGCTGCATCTCCCATCACCCGCTGGGCGGCTCGCACGGAGACCTCAAGCCTGAACAGGGCCGTATCGTAGGCGATGGCGGCCTGTGAAGCCTCCCTGAGCAATTTGGTGACAAACTGTAATCCTTTGTAGAATAGGGCCACTGGTCCCAGGGTGCTAAGGAGACGTATCCCCAACTTCTTGACCATACCCTCCAGACTGAACGCCTGTGTGAACCAGTTACGGGTCGACCGGGCGGCCCGATCCTGAGCGTTCGCCACGGCCTGGGTCTCCTGGACACCACCGGTTCCCGGTACCGAGGTCACCTCCCCGGTTGCCACACCCCGCGTCATCGTATCCCGTATCTCCTTCACGGCGCTGTCGTACAACCGGAGTTGTTCGGCTACATCGGTGACGGATGAGGCTTGCTGCACATAAGCCTCGGTTATGGCCTGAATGCGGGCCAGCACCTCCGGCGAGACCGTGAGGCCCATTGCCGCCCATTCCTCTTCCAGAGCAGCGACGAGGGTCTGTAGCGCCGCCTGGACCTCCGGGATAGGTTCCCCAATGGCAACGAGTTTGGCCTTGGCCTGTTCGACTGCCGCGTCTACAGAATCCAGGAGAGGCGAGGCGTCCGCAACCAGTTGAACAGCCAAGGTCTCAATGGCCTCTGCATTCATATCGTCAGGCATCGTCCCATCCCTTTGGGGCCAGACCCAACACGGCTGCCGCCTCAATCAGGTCGGCTACCCGGTTCAGTTTCAGGCCATCGAACAACCCGGCCAAGAACCCTCCGGTCCCCGCCTCTTTCATGCTGACCGCCGTAGCCTCCACCGTCTCATGCCGCATCAGGGACAGGAGCCGGAGCGCATCCACTGGTTCCTCCGCGGCCATGGACCGGAGGAGGCCGCGCACGAATGACAACGCGTTGGTCTTGGCTACCCCCGGCATCCTGGGTGCCAGTATCTTCATGGCCTCGACGGCCTCCCGGATGTTCATGGCCTTCTCAGTCATCGGACTCTACCTTCGGGAAGATGATGTGTCCGCTTGGCCTCAGCGATTCCGGCACCGGTGCCGTAAACCGACTCCGCCGTTTCTGACCCTTGAGAATGCGGACCATCCAACCGGGGC
>Ga0315274_10008138_pt1 | contig 15178 bp, 27 predicted proteins | sample YL17G02_20_MG_FD_203700 | JGI IMG/M metagenome (GOLD analysis project Ga0315274, IMG submission 203700) | Sediment microbial communities from Yellowstone Lake, YNP, Wyoming, USA - YL17G02_20 | ecosystem: Environmental > Aquatic > Freshwater > Lake > Sediment | place: USA: Wyoming | collected... | reverse complement strand
CCTTATTTTAAAGGTGCAGAATACGCTACTGTCATGGGGAATGATAATAAGCCTAAGCAAGTTATAATATGGAAAGGTAGCCCGATGTGTAATGATAAAGGTTTTCAGGCCATAATGACTTGGTTGCACGTTTGTTTAAATCCTCAGGTTATGCAGGGTAATATGGAGGATAGGGATTTGTTCGGTTTGTATATGATGAATTTGCACGCTGATATTACTGAGGATTTGATGATTAATCGTGGTGATTATGGTATTCCTTTAAGGCAGGTTAGTAAGATTATTCATAATTTGACTGATTTGGCTTATCCTGTTCTTACGAGAACTCTTTATAATAAGGAGCGTGATGGTATGAATAATACTGTGAAGGTTCAGGAGACGATGCAGAGTAATAGTGGTGGTAGTGGTTGGAGTATACCATTCTTTGGTGGTAAAAAATGAGTGGTACTATTTTGCTTGGTGGTTTAGGTATTGTTGCTGCTATACTTTGTTTCTTATTCTGGAAGCTTAGTCAAGAAATAGACGGAGGAAGCCGTTACCCTTTACAAGTAGTAGTCTTTTTCTTTTTGCTTGGTATTATACTACTAATAGGAAAAGTTAGCGTTGATTACAAAGACAACTGTGAATGGTTACTAAATAACACAGTAATAGTTGGCAACACAACCAACTACAACCACACTTATCAATGCAATACCAACACGAATGGATCGCAAAGCATATTCTACACAATAACCTTATGGATATTCAGAATCACATCAGCATACCTATTCTTCACCTTCGCATTTGAAGCCATAAACTATTTTGCCTGGCGTAAGAAAGGTGGAGGAAAATGATTAAACGACGACCAGTACTAATGTGGGTAGATCCTAGTTTTAAAACAAGCGTTAAAATTCAAAGTGCCCAACAAAATAAAACAGTTATTGAATTTACTAAAGCATTAGCTGATAGTGGAAATGAATTAATGGAGGAAAATCCAATTGTTAATAAGAAAAAGTTTACTTTTAAAATCTAAGAAAGCCCAATGGTTGCAAATGGCTTTCGTTATAGTGATACTTTTAGTTTTAGCAATTATTACTTTAGCACTTACAAGTTTTCAATCTGATATTAATGACATGATTCAAGGTAGTGAATTAATGGATAATACGAGTAAGGTACAAATGCAGAATCAGACGGATGCTACTGGTAGTGTGTTTGATGCGGGGATCATGATTGTATTAGTTATTATGTGGTTATTATGTTTAGGTCTTGCTTATAATAGCGGTAGTAGTCCTTTATTGTTTGTTGTGGCTATTTTTATTATTGTGGCCTTAAGTTTTGCTGGTATGATGTTGAGTAATACTTGGGATGCTGTAAGTTCGAGTGATGGTTTTGAAGATGCTTTAAGTGATATGCCTATGACTAATTATGTTTTGCAGTATTATTTGGTTTATGTTTTGATAGTTGGTTTTACGACGTTGCTTGTTGCGTTTAGTCAGAGAGGTGGATTTTGATATCTAAAAAATTTGTTATGTTGTTGTCTTTGTTAGTTTTGTTAGTTGTGAGTGTGGTTAGTGCTGAGCCGTCGGATTATTTTTTGAAGTTTGATTACGAGAATAATTTTAATAATCTGGGTAGTGGTGGAGCAAATTGTAACTTGGCTAATGCTGATGCAGTAGCTAATTATTCATTGGTGGCTAAGAAGGGAACGTATAGCAGACAGTACAATTTGGGATTTGATAGGGTGAATGATAGTGATAGTGGTGGAACTTGTAACTTCACAGATGGAGGAAGCTTCTCAACAGGAGGATGGTACTATTTTACTGAAACGCCGAGCGGACTTAATCAGCATGAGTTAATTTTTGCTGGTGATATTGACGAAACAAATCAGTTTATAGGTTTTCATTATGATGGTGGTTCGGGAGTGCCCAAATTAGTTGCTTTCAATAATGCGGGAACATTTGCAAGTTATACGACAACATTATCATTAAACACATGGCATCATTTATTCATAACTTACAATAGTTCTTCAACAACATTGAGAATGTACTTAAACGGCACTGATGTTAGTAATGACCCTAGTTCTAATGTTGTATTGTCTTTCCCTGTTGGCGGTAATCCTGCGGGTTGGAGTCAAAGCGGATATATCCACGCCGCGCAGACGACTAAAGGTTTAACTGACCAAACATATTATTACGCTAGATTTTTGAATAGTTCAGAAGTAACTGATTTATACCTTAACTTAGACGCTCCAATAATTCCACCAATCATAAACAACACCATTAATTTACTCTCTAGGACGCCTGCTGATATTACTACCAGTACACCATTCACGTACCCGAACATAACTTTGAATTATCAATACTTTAACACGACTAATTTGAGCTTACCTTATAGCTTGAATTACACAGTCACTTCATCTTTATCGGGTTGTGTGCAGTACCAGAACGGGAGCTGCATTTTGATATCCTCAAGCCAACGAATTGCTTATCCTCAAGCAATCAGTTTAAATAATAGTAATCAGAGTGTGAATGTGAGTTATAGTATGACTGAAAATGATGTTTTTCCCTACACACAAAACTTTAACATACTAAACAACACGTACACGTACGCAAACATCTCACTAACAGGCACGAATGATTATCATAAGGAAAGCTTTTACAACTTATCAACGACAGCAAACTACACTTTAATTGTTGAAACGAGCTTGAACACGACTGGCTTGGCTAAGATTTATTTGGCTAATAGTAGTTATGGTGAAACAATTAATCCTGCTACTAACACGAATGTTTACGATCTTTGTAATATTTTATCTACGCAACCTTATAATCACACGCACAACAATGGGGTAATTGGGCATTATCTTTGTGCAGTTAATGTTGTGAATGGTAAAGTTGGGAATGTTCAATTAACGGTGAACTCTTACGTCTTAACACATAACGAAGCAGGAACATTACAAATAAGAGCCATAAACGAAGATGTACGCACTGGCTCAGCAAGAGTGAGCTTGAACAACGGAGTAACCTGGAGTAATAGCTTAAACCAATACGCTCATATACACCAGTTCAGCGGATTAACATACGTACAATTCCAAACTTACAGCAAACTAAAGAATGGTAGTAACTTGTTCAGTAGCATTATTAATGATACTTTTGAATTGGATTATGCACAACCTACGCCACCACTAATAACGAATCCGATTGATTTTAGCAATACTGGAGCAACGCTCAACATCACTTACAGTTCAGCAGGAACAAACGTATTCTACAACATCTCATTATTAAATACGGACTTAACGTTTAACAGGACAATAATCACAAACAACAGCGATACTTTATTTTATAACTGGAAAATATATAATGAAACAGACACTTTACTAGGACAGTATTATGTAAAAGTAGAAGCCAAAAACATTAACGGCACAGCAAGGGATATTCAAGGAGTGAACATAACAAGAAACGCAAGAGTAAACATAACAGCAATATCAACAGTTGGAGGAACCACAATCAATGTATTCAATGGATGGATCTACCACGTAGAAACAGGACTAAACACAACATACAACACCACAACTGGCCAAGCCTACGCCGACACATTAAGAGGAAACCTCACCATATTTATTGACGCAGAAAACTACACTTTAAACTACACTTACTCAGTTATCGGAAGAAACACAACACTCAACCTACTCAACCAACAATTCAGACTATACACAACTAACACTTTAAACATAACCTTTTACGACCAAGCCAACCCCACAATAATATTAAACGGAGTAAACGTATCACTAGACTTAATCAGCACCACATACTCCACAAGCACATACACAACTACAGGGACATCACTATTAACATTACTCAACCCAAACACTTACACTTTAAGATACAGAGCAAGCGGATTCACAGAAAGATTTTACACAGCAACAGTAGATAACAGAAGTTACCAAGCATTAAATCTTTACCTAATGAACGCTACAATATCCAATAATTTAACAATCACAGTTATAGACGAAACAACCGATCCAGTAGTTAATGTTCAAGTTAAAATCTTAAGGTTTGATTTGCCAACTAACACTTATGTCATAGACGAAATTGGCATAACAAACAGCCAGGGAATCACAAGAGTTAATGCTATATTAAATGGGCCATTCTACAAGTTTATAGTTCAAGAAGGTACAGACGTTTTACTAATTACTGATCCAGAAATCTTAATAAGCACAACCAAGACGATTAGTGTTGGTACTAGTGTGAATTATGGCGAAGAAGGATACCAGTATAACGATTATACAGCCTTATTAACTTTTAATAAAGCAACAAATAATTTCAGATTAGACTTTAACGATGGTGATAACATAGGAGATGGAACTATACTTATCGTGTATATTGTCGAAAATGGAACGTACACGTATTATAATAGTTCTTCAACAACGAGTGGTGCAGGAACAATATTAGTTGGCGTAAGTAACGTGTCAGGAAGAACATACTCAGCATTCGCTTATTACATTGATCCAAGTAGAAGTGGACAATACATTTATCTTGCAGGAAAATCTTATACTTACTTATCCACGCCAATCTTTGGTGTTTTTGGTTTGTTCATGCAAATATTATTAACTATTGGAATGAGTAGCTTAATATTTTTGAATGCACCAGTTGCTGTTGTATTAACACCTTTAAGTATTGGTTTAGGTGTTTGGCTTGGTTGGACTCAAATTAGTTGGAGTATCGTTTTAGGATTAATCGCAGCAGGTTTATTAATTGCTTATATGTTGATGGGGAAGAAATAGAAAAATGGAATTGAATAAAATATTAATTGGTGTCGTGCTTGTTGGCGTAATTAGCAGTACATTCTTATTTTTTATCACTCAAGGAATTACTATTTATAATCCTTCTAGCGTACCAACTACTTATGCTAATAGCTTTTCTAATATAAGCGCAAGTATGTCTACAATGAATAATTATGCTAATGAGACCGAACAAGACATTAATCAATTTAATGGGAATACTAATGCAGTGACTGATTTTATTGGGTTCTTCTTTGGTAATGGTTTTAAAGCTGTAAAAACTTTTATTCAAGGAATGAAATTAACTAATGTAATTGTTGAGGAAGGAGTGAAGAATACTATTGGTGGTACCGAAGTTGGTCAAACGTGGAAGTTGGCGATATTAACTATTATCACGATTAGTTTGATTGCGATTATTTTACACTTTGTTATTAAGAGTGAGAGGTTATAAAGATGAGTTACCCTGCAATTTCAGCGATTAATACTACGAGTGCCAGGACTTTTTTAGATGGGATCGTTATAATTAATAATGCTAGTGGGCAAGTTTTTGGAATTTTATTGTTGATTAGTGTTATGTTCGGGTATTTTTTCTTGTTTAGTAAGGAGCAGAAGATTGATGATTTTTTAACGAGTAGTTTTATAACTTCTATAATTGGTACTTTGATGATGTTTGCGAGTATAATTACTTTTCAGATCCTGGTGGGTTTCTTGTTTATTTTTATAGCAACTTTTATTTTAAAGTGGTATATGAGTTAAATGGAGGATTGATTTGGTATGGTGTTGAAGAAGTTTGGTAAAGCGAGTATGGAGTTTACAAAAACAGGCATAGCCAGCAGCGTAGGCGCAAGCATCATAACAAGTGCTGGTGGTGATGCAAAGCCAATAACTAACATGATACAGTACTTTCCAGTAATGGGAAGCATGGTAGGATCAGGCATGGTACTAGGAGAACTAAAAAAATATAAGAAAAAATATTAAACTATTTTCGAACCTCAATTAAGCTTTGTTGTTTCTCCTTAAAAGCAAAATTAAAAATGTATAAAGCCAATTTTGGATTTACGCAATTTCTTAATGCAGTTCTTCCAGAATACTCTAATTGTGATTTAAATTTAGAAATATCAAAAACTTTTCCATTTAAAGATTTTGTGGTGCTATTATAAATATTATCTTGTTCAAAATGTTTATTTAATGGAATAGTAAAATTACTCCAAAAATAATGTCTTTGAAGTTTTATCGGTTTTATTAAAGGTTCATAATAACTTATAACATTTTCAACAACCCAAAAACCTTTAAAAAAATGTTTTAAAAGAATTATTTCTTCATAAAGCTTCATATCAGGATAAATAATCTCTTTATCAAAATGTATTCCCGCCTCATTTCTAATTTTAGAATGAGAAGGACAGGGTGGGCTGCTCCAGATAAAGTCAAACTCCTTAAAATGTTCTAGTAGGTATTGGTGAGCGTCAGCGACGATAACTTTATCTTTTGGAAAGAAGCTCTGATAAATCTTAGCTATCTCAGGATTAATCTCTATCGCCGTTATTTCGTGCTCATCACCCCAAAGCTTACGATTACCACCAATACCCGCATATAAGTTAAGTATCTTCATTGGGAAACCTCAATATTAGCGTAATGTTCTGCTATATGCTTGGGATAATTTGATGCTTTAATTTCATTTTTTTTACCCAAATGTCGCTGTCAACCAGCCTAAAATAAAAGCAACCACCAAAACACCAATCATAAACCAATATAATTGTCCTTCAGTCATTCTTCCAACCTCAATCGTCTTTATGTTTTTCACATCTTGCTTCAAATATCCAATTGGTAAATGTAAATGAAAATATAAATATTGAAAACATAGCTCCACCAGATATTTTAGTAAAATATGATGCGTCTTTATTACATATCGAACATTTCATTATACTAACACCTCACTTATAAGTTAATTTGCCTTTGATACATTCATTCCATTTATCTCTTTCAACACAATCAATATTATGTTCAACTTTGAAAATTTGTTTACTGTCACATTCAATTTGTTTGACATAAATAAATCCATCTACAAAACCAGTATAATAATAATCATTAACATCTGATGCTTGTTTAAATCCATTTGTTATACAATATTCATTTGCTTCATTTGGTATAACTTTTGCATTATTACAGCCAGTTAATAATAACAGTATTCCAATTATAAATATAATTTTTTTCTTTTTAGTCATTTTTCATCGAACCTCAATAATCTTTCCATTTAAATATAAATCGAAATGAGTATGACATCTTTTTTTCAAACATAATTCACAAATCATTGGGAAACCTCTTTTGTTTGACACTTTTTACAGCCTAAAGCGTGTGTTTGTTCGCTTCCAATAAAGGATTTTAATGCTTTCATTTCAGTTAAAGAAAGCTGTCTTACTTGTGTTAGTTTCTCGCCACATTTCAAGCATTTCATTTTCGAACCTCAATTAAGCCCTGTTTGGGCATCTGTCGTTACATAAGGGACAGGGTTTTATATCCTTTCTTATCTTTGTTATGCCTTCACTTAATGGTGTACCGCAACATTTACAAATCAAAGTCATTCGTCCCGAACCTCTTTCGCATGGGCACGGTATTGTGATCTAAAAGTGTTACATTACACCCTTTAGGTTGTATTACATTTCTTCCAACACCTGCCTGGTTTACCATTATTTGAAACCTCTTGTTTGCCTATCTTTATCGGAAAGCCATTTTAAGAAATCTCTACCAAAAGTACGTTGTAATACACCCCAACCCTTAAAGGCTGCAAGTTTAAGAGCTGCACCATCACTTGTAATATCTAAAGTAGCTTTAATATCTTCAAGAAGGGCCCTTTCTTCTTCATTAAGGCGTATTGTCATTACACCCTTATCCTGAACCTCCTTAGTACGATAAAAGGGTTTATTAGCCTTTAAACACTCAGGACACTCACTATTTACACTTAGATCATACTCAAAATTACACCGACCACACAAAATAGGTTTCATGGTTTCACCTTTACGTTGCTTCGGCATCTTGGGCAGCTGGTGTATTCTGTCCAGTCGTATGTTCCTGTTTTGTCTCCTCGATAGCACCACTCGTACTTGCACTTAGGGCAGTCCAGGATGATTGGCAATTTTGTATTATTCATTGTTTGTTTTCCTCCATAACTAATATGTATGTAATAGGTAGTATATAAATGTATCGATTATTTAGGAATACCAACACCATACAACCTAAAACCCAACCCACCAACCAACCTCAAAGCACCACTCTTACTATCAACCAAAACAAAACCACGAAAAACATTAAACTCATCCACCACAGCAAAATAAAAACCAGAACCACGATCCTCAACCAAACGACCACACTTCACCCTACCACTATGATCCCTCTTATGATAATCCAAAACATAATCCCACATCAAACTATTCGTACAAGGATGCCCCATATTTAAAACACACCCCATCTCATTAAAAACAATAATAATATACAAACAAAAATAATTATTGTTTCTCTCCAAATAACCCTCTTCTCTTCCATAATTCAATAACACCATACCCCATTAAAAAAATAGCACACACAATAAACATATACAAACCAACAAAAAAACCACTAGAAAAAACCACAGCCAAACCCAATGGCAACGGACGAATCTTACCATTAAACTCAGGATTATGCGCAAAAATATAAACCAAAATACTAGCAATACCAAAAACTAATATACTTCCAAGATCATATATCCACCAACTTATCATATTAAATCACTCTCCAATAAACCTTTTAATCCACTTAGGAGTCTTTAACTCCTTCAAACGCTTCTCCTCAACAGCCAACCCTTTCTCCTCATCATCAATCTCCTCCAACAAACTCAACTTCTTATGTAACTGCTCTCGACGCTCTTTTAATTCTTTCAACTTCTTCTCATCGCTTTTAATGAATAAACTCATTGTGTTACCTCCTTATCATAAATCTTCCTACACCTATCACACAATAGCTCAGGCAAAAACTTTAAACCCTGCCTGGTACGATTCAAAATTTTATAACGACAACTCCTACACAGTTTGTGCATTAAAAAAATAGTTGCTTTAAACTGCAACTTAACATTCGATAAAGCTTCCTTACGCACACCCTCATCAATAGTACTTTCAATCTGCTTAACAAACTCAGGATTACTCATTTCTTCAACACCTCCTTCAAATCAAAATCCTTCTTCGTCTTTCCCCTAATCCTCTTAGCTCCCCAAGTAGTAACCGCATCAAACACCTTCCAATTCTGATAAATACTAAAACCAGCAAAAATAAAAAGAATCAAAACACCAAAAGTAGCAGAAGCAATCACACCCCACAAACCCATTAACTTATACAAAAAATAAATAAGTAACATAACACACACAACAATGCTTTGACTCTTAAACAAACTCTTTAAACTCAAATCATCCTTAAACAAAATATCAATCAAAACATTAACAAAAACCACCACAAACAAAACCATACCAAAAACCTTAACATGCAACAACCACATACCAAACAAAATCAAAACAGTACGCAACAAATTAACTTGCACCAACTCCCAAACCAACTTAAACATTTCCAACAACACGCTGCACCCTCTTACCCTTAATAATAGCCTCCTTCAAATGCTCAATACCAACCTTAGTAAACTTATAACGACCAGACACAGTAACAACATAATCCTGCTCCACCTGCAACTTACACATATACTTACTAACAGTATTCACATTAACACCCAAAATTTTAATAACACTACCACGATCAATCAAATCATCCTGACCATACCTATCCCTAAAAGTACTAGCCTTCTCCTTCATACGATCATCCTTACCCAACAAATAAACCTCCTTCAAACAACCACGATACTTATTAAACCAACCCAAAAACCTACACTTCTTCTTATGCTTATGCAAAATATCATTAGTCAACTTCCCTTCCTTAAGATAAATCTTTTTAATATCATCCTTATTAAAATAATAATAATGCCTAAAACTATCAATCTCCTCCCTAATCATAACCTTCCGAGCACTCTTATTACTCTCAGGAAAATATAAAACACCATTAATACGCTCCTCAATAAAAGGCAAATCAATAATATCCATACTAGGATTACACCAAATATGAAAAATATTTAAACCACGATTAGCATAATACAAATCCAACAAATCATTATTAAACCGAGTCATAGCCTGACGCTTACTAACATTAGCCTCATCAAAAATCAAAGCCCTGGGCTTAGAACTCGTACTAATAATATGTTGGTTAGTAGCAAATGTTTCCTTACTCTGACTCACCAAATTATACTTTAACTGTTCTAATTTCTCAACACTTAAATAAATATCTAACGCATGAAGTCCTTCAGTGCTTTTACCAGTTCCAGTTTTACCAGCCATCAACAATAAATAATCATCATCATTATTTTCAATATGCTCCCTTATCTTTAATATCATTCTCTCAAAATATTCACCATAAGGTTTAATTGTACGATAAGGCTCACCAATCATTTTTTAAACCCCAACACTTTATCAACATCAAACTCAGTCTCCTCCTCAGCCTGAACCTGCATGAACTGGCTACGATACGTAAACATCATCAATTCAATAAGTTCATTTAAAGTAGATCGTATTATATTATAATTGGCTTGTCTTTGATTAATCCATTGTTCAACTTTCTCAATCTCTGCTTTAACTTTATCAGCTTCAGTTTTCTTAACATAACTAAAACATACCCAGTGAATATATCTTAAGCTTTTAATGCAGTTGTTATAATCGTTAATAGTGTAGCTATTGATTACGGCTACTAATATATTAAGGAGTAGTTTGCTTCGGCCTTGCCTGGCATCCCACATAATGCTGCTGCTTTTATCAAAGGCTTCTTCATTGTCGTTTGGTTGGTTAGTTACCAATTTTTTGTTTCACCCGTTATTATATAGTATTAAAGCCGCCATTAAACCCATTTGGCTAGGGTTTAATAGTTAAAATTCATATTTAATTGGGTATTAGTGGCAGTTTCTGACCTTTATTATCAACAACTACCTGATATTTAGTCCAATTAATATTACCTTCACATTTACTTAATATATCATTTTGAATACTCATCGCATCAGCTAATCGCTCACTCGCAACAGCCGCCTGACTAGCAGCATTACTAGTAGTCTCAACAAACTTACCCCAAAACGTAAAAACCAATACAACAATAATGATACACATCATTGCAGGAGCCATAGCCAAGATCTTATCCATAATACCCTTATTTAAATAGTCATTAGCTCGTCTCATCTCAGTAGCAGTAATTAATCGTTCCTCACTAGTAAAAACATCTTTAAGGTTAGGATCACCACTACGCTTACGCCAATTCAAATCACCATTAGCAGACCTATCAGCCTCAGCACTAAACTTACCCTTCTTAGTAAACTCCAAATAATCTACCTCAGGAGCAGTAACAGTTTGCTTAATCCACTTCAACAACCTCCACTTCTTCATACCATCCCTAGTAGTAAACTCCCTGGCTTTAGTATCAATGATAACATAACCACTAGCAGTAGCTTGTCTCACCCTAACCAAATGCTTAAAGCTCAACAAGTACCAACACAATAATACTACACTAATACCGATCAAAGCATATAATAATATCATTAAAAAGTTTGCAAATGCCCCAGCAGTACTTGCAAGTTTAGCAGTACTCATACTCATTCCTAAAAGTTCAGCCAACTTACATCACCTTTTTTGGTAGTGCAAATTCCTCAAAGTCTTTACGCAACCTCTCTTTCTGCTCCGACTCTAATCTATTAAACCAACTATTAATGTTTTCCATAATCATACAAATCCACCTCAGATTAATTTAAACTCCACACACAAGTCCTCGATTGACTTAAGCTTGTTCCTGTCCAGCTAGAGCATATTAAAGTGAAGTCTTCTGTGCCGCATTCTTCTTTAGTGAAGTCTTCAGTTGTGTAAGTCCAAGGGTTTGTGCTTACGCTTCTTTCCCTTAGTACTCGTTTAGTGCTTTTTAATGTCTCGCAAGTCACTACTGGCTTAACTTCTGTCTTCACTTCTGTTACTGTTGCTTTCTTGCTTTTTGCGCTGTTTGGAAACTGGCACTCGAATCCATGACTTGTTCTAACATAAATCTGATTAACCCAGTATCCTGGATGCACTTCAATCTTAGGACACCCTTCATCATACGCCTTCAAGCTATAACCCGCAAAAGACTTATAGCTCTCACTCCTATAATCTGTCAATGCCGACACACTACTAATCGCTAACAAAGTTAGCAAACTTAAAATGATTAATGATTTTTTCATTTGAACTCCTCCAAACTTTTCTGCTTCTTATATTTTAAAAAATGTTCTAAATAAGTTTTACCAGCAGGAACCTTATTACATTGTTCTTTAATAAACAAGATGTATTCATCATAATCTTTAGGATCAATCTTAAATGATTCCTGCACTTTCATCATCCTTTATTTCATCCTGAACTACTGTTGGTTTATTATCTGTTCTTCCATGCTGAATATTCCAAACATCAGCAAACTCACGTCTACTTAATTGTCCACCTTCTAGTCGATGCTTACTAAATGCTTTCGCAAAATCTCCTCTGGCCATAATGTACCATTCCTCCTTATCTTCTTCTGTATCAAGATTATTGTCCTGGGTATAATCACTAACTAGGCGATCATTCGTAGAATGGGGGATACCATTATTAGAAGTCCCAGGACTATCATCTAATTTTTGTGTAGCTAATTCTTTTTTTAATTCGCTGCGGTTCCAATCAATTAAGTCGTTGTATTCTTTTAATATTTTCATGGCTTTATTTATTTTTTCAGTTTTGATTGTTTCGTAGTGTGTGAGCCATGCTTGTAGATCTTCGTCTATTTCTCGTTGGCGTTTTACATAAAAGTTGATTGCTTGTGCTCGGTTGTTGAATGGCATTTTTGATTTGCACCTCTGTTAATTTTGTTTATTGTTTACGTTATTTATAAAGATTATGGTTGTATAATATATATGTTATATAAGTTATATTAAGTTTATGTAGCCAACTGGATTTTCAAATATTAAGCCTTCATCTTTCCATTGTTGAATTGTAGTTTCAGACACTCCATAAGAAATCAAGGTATCCAACCTTAGTTTCTTATCCACGCTTTCCTCAATCATCAAAGACACACTTTCAAATCCTAGTATACATTCATTATTCAAAAGTCCTCCCTGTTCTCCCCATTTCGAGCTAGAATCACACTTAGTTTCCTCGTAGTGTAGATGAAGTAGAGAACTAAGGGGATTTAGGGAGATTAGGGGTTTCATACGCAAACCCTCAACCCAATAACTTTTAACATAATCATTATCAATACGCTTATCCTTATGCTCAGCCTGATAACCTTCCTCAGCCAATAACTGATTAAATTCCTTTCGTTTTATAATCCTACGCTTCTTTTCCTGCAAATACTTCAAATACTCATGATACAAATCTTTAGCTTTAATATAATAAGTATCATTCATTTCACAACGATCCAACAAAAACAAACCAAGAGGATTACTGGCCAAAATATATTTATTCTTTCTTTCATCAATTGTACCCTGAGTGGAAAAATGACCTTTCTTTAATAATTCTTTTAAAACATTAATACACTTCCTACATAAATTATTATATTCTTCTTCTGGAATAATATCAACAATATCTTTTCCACTTTCCTCAAAATTATTATCCCAATTCAATATAAGCCAACGTCTATAAAAACCCTCAGTAGTATCATTACTCGCTGGTAAACTATTCGTATTAATTATTATCTTAGCATAATTATGTCCTGTAAAAGGCATCTTGTTTTTAAACTCATAACTTATTAAATCGCCACCACAAAGTTTTTTTAAAAGACTTGTTTGACTCATCATTCCGAAGTTAGTCTCTCCCATTGTGCATACTAATTTTTTATATAGTTTAGCGCTTTCAAATCGCTCTTTAACTAAACTATCAAGTTCAGCACTCGTTATATTATCTTGTCCTAAGAAATGTTCTATTATTTTTTGATACTGGGTTTTTCCATTACGACCAGTACCAATCATTGCAAAGATAATGTGTATGGGATAATCAGGTAATAAACAATAACTAAGTACTTCATAAAGTGTGTTCTTATTTATTCCTTGCCAATCATTAAATAATTTATCTATGATTGGTGTTTCTTCATTATTACTTATTGTCCAGGGTATTGGATTTGTTATAAAATATTTTGGTGAAGCATTTAGTTCTTCTCCCGTTTGTATGTCTATTATTTTATCTTTGAATTGTACCCAAGTTTTTGGGCTTTCAATTGGTAAGTGTTTGCGACCTACTCTTTTAAATGCTTCAAGATAATTACCTCTTATACCTGCTGCAATTGTTTGACCTGCAAATCCTAACTGATCATCAATTAAGTTCATTATTTCTATTTCATCTGTTCTTTCATAACAATATTTATTATTATTCCACAGCCAAAACATTAGTGTTTTATCATAAAAGAAAGCGTTGTCTATCCAGAATTGTTCTACATTGTCTATATAACTATCTATTTTTATTCCTGTGTTCGTAAACTTTTTTGTTTCTACTTTCTTTTTTTCTTTTAATAAGTATTCTTTTAATTCTTTGAGTTCTTGAATTTCTTTTATTTCATTGAGGATATCTTTTTTGTCTGCTTTTAGTTCTTGTTTTTTAAATTCTTGTTCTGCTTTTAGTTCTATAATTTTTTGTTCATAAATATTGTTTATATTTTGTGGGGTTAGCTGAGTAGAAATGAAGTTGTTGGAAGCAGCTAAATTTCTTTTTGTCTCGGCTAACCTCTCCACAGTTTTATCGTCTTTAGCTGCTTCCATGTGTTTTGTTTGTGGATTAGGTTGTATTTAAATTGTTGTAACTATTATTTAGTAGAAAAAGTTAAAAAGAGTTTGAAAAATTTTTATTAGTCGGGGGACTATGTCTTTACCTTAGTACGAAGCTTTTTATTAAAACTCCGATCACAATAGCCGCAATTGTAATCGTGCCAAGAATTGGCAAATTACTTGCTAAGCTATTGTTGGCTTGTATTGCGCTTCTGCTGGCGTTAAATTCAAAGCCACATCCTGCTTCTGTTGTTGAGTTACAACCTGGACTGCCTACTGTGGCATATCCGAATGTGCCGGTGTGTTGTATTGTGCTTTGTACGTTTAGTCCGAAGCTGAGTAGTACTCCGATTGCTACGAAGGTAACAACAATTGGAAATAGGTCTACTAAGTCCATTTTGTCTTTACCTCAGTACGAAGCTTTTTACTAAAACTCCGATGACCACCGCCGCAATTACGATTGTGCCCAGTATTGGGAGGTTGCTTGCTAGGTTGTTGTTGGCTTGTATTGCGCTTCTGCTGGCGTTGGCTTCGTAACTGTTGGCGGCGAATCCGTCGTCTGCTGTGCCTTGG
>Ga0315274_10008137_pt1 | contig 15178 bp, 12 predicted proteins | sample YL17G02_20_MG_FD_203700 | JGI IMG/M metagenome (GOLD analysis project Ga0315274, IMG submission 203700) | Sediment microbial communities from Yellowstone Lake, YNP, Wyoming, USA - YL17G02_20 | ecosystem: Environmental > Aquatic > Freshwater > Lake > Sediment | place: USA: Wyoming | collected... | reverse complement strand
CCGGGGGCCAAGAGCAAAGAAGAGACGCGGGGGACGCCATCGGGCGCGCAGACGCTGCTGGCGCAAGTGAGGCTCAACCGCGACACGCCGCTCAAGACGGCGCGGGCGATGATGGTGTTGATGCAAATAAAGCGAGTGGGGCAAATCGTCGCTTGCCAGCCGGTGGAGGCGGACATTCGCTCCGGTGGATTCGAGGATCAGTTCGCCGTGACGTTTACCACGTCCAGCAAGCCCGAGTCGGTGCGGGCCGCGCTGGCCGCCATCCCGGATGTGGTGGATGTGCAAATGAGCGCGGCGTGACGCGCATTGCGCCGGACGGCATACGCAACACGCACTACCGAACAAAGATAGGATTACTGAATATCCAGCCTTTGCCCCCGCGATAAACCTGCGCGCGATACACCCCCGGCTCGGCTGAGAGAAATTTGAGCGCCGGGCCCGACGCGCGCGCGACGATGCGCCCGTTGCGCACCAGTTGAATGTCGCCAGGCAGCGGCGCAGCGACCTCGAAGGAGACCGCACCCGCGCGGCGAAGCTCGTCTCCCATCGTCGCCTGGTTCGCCCCTGACCGTGCCTCGAAATAAAAGCCGCACGTGCTGCCCAGCACGTCGCAGCCCACCCAGGCGCGTCCGGCGCGCAGCGACTCGAAGATGATCCCCTGGTCGGTCGCCACGTCGCCGGTCAACGCGCTCTCGGCCAGGATGTGTGTATTGACCGCACTAAAAAGATACTCGTAGGGAAAGATGGTTCGGCGCAGTGGCCCCATTGAATACGAGTTGGCGTGCGCGTCCGCCCCGCCGATACCGACGACGCGCTGACCGGCGGCTAGCAAGCCATCCCACAGTTCGAGCGCGGGCTTGAACGGCCCACGAATTCCAGCCGTTGGAAAGTAGGCATACCACAGTGCGTGCAGCCTGGTGGGGATGCGCGCTTTGAACTCGGACATATAGTTCCAGATTTCGATGCCAGTGTAGCCGGTTACGTCCCAAGTCTCCCAGCCGAGCGCGTCTTCGCCGGCCATGCAGCTGGCATATTCCACCGGATGCGCGAGAAAGGTCAACGCGCCGCGTTCGTTCGCCGCGTCAATCACGGCCTGGGGATTTGCGGCGAGCGGTGATAGCTCGCAGTCCGCGCCGTAGACGAGCAGGTGGTTGGCCTGCGGCGCGCGGCGACAATCGTGGATTTCTTCGCCCACCAGCAGCAGCACGTTATCATAGTAGCCCGCCGCGCCGCTGACCCAGACGTTGTGATCGGTGACGATGACCCAGTCCAGCCCGGCGCGCGCGGCAGCTTGCACAATTCCGCGATGCGTCGCCGTGCCGTCCGAGTAGATCGAGTGTATGTGCATATTGCCGACGAGTTCAATCATGGCAGTTCCCTCACGCTAGTAAGCCAATCACGTATCGCGCATCAGAACAGCGACGGCTGCTCCAGTTCTGGCGGCTCGGGCTCATCGAGCTGGCCGGGGCCACGCCAGCCGAATCGCTCCATGTCAATCCGACCGCGCGCGTCGAAAATAATGCCTTCGGCCTCCAATCGCATCCGCTGAATTTCGCCGCCCTTGCCGGGCAGGCTGATCTTGCCTTGACGATTGACGATGCGCTGCCAGGGAATGTCGCCGCCTTCGGGCGTCCCCGCCATGGCATAGCCTACCATCCGCGCGTCACAACCCGCGCCGACGATTTCCGCGATCTGCCCGTAACTGGCGACGCGGCACGGCGGCACCTGTCGCGCCACCTCGTAGATTCGGGCAAAGAGTTGGTCGTCACGTTCCGGCATCACGCACCTCGCTTATCGCGGATCTAGCGGCCATAACCAGCGCCGTCATCATCACGGCAAGTCCAATAACTGAGAGAACAATTCCCACTCGCAGCAGCACCGGCTCGAACCGGAATACGACCTCGTGATTGCCCGCGGGCAGGCAGATGCCGCGCAGCGCGTAATTGGCGCGGACGACGGATGTCGGCTGGCCGTCTACGTAGGCTCGCCAGCCAGGATAAAAGGTATCCGACATCACGAGCAAGCCATCCGTCGCGGCTTGCGCCTGGAAGGTCACCGAATCGAGATCGTCGCGCGCCAGCTTGACGGATTCTGTCGCGGCGTTGGTCGCCAGCGGACAGTTCAACGGCGCTTCGACCACGGCCTCCCGGCGCGGATCGAATGCCGGATCAGTCAGTCGCGCCAACACCTGGTCGTGCGGCGCGACCTGGATTTGATGCACGATGAATGCGCGCGGCTGGGGATTGGGCCGCTTGTAGACAATCGTGCCACGCTCACGCGCCACCTCGCGGTAGGCCGTCGCGTCAATCGTCGTCTTTTCGTCCAACAAGATATACCGCACGGCGAGCATGTCCAGCAATTTCGGCTCTAGCCCATGATTGACCTCGGTCAGCTCGACCGCATCGCGCGGCATCAGCGGATTGTAGGCATTGAGATTCTGGAAGCGGAACAGGATGTGGTCATTCGTGCCCGGCACAATGTCCAGGCCGTATTCGAGCACGCGGTATTGAGCCCGGTCGCCTGTCATCACGTGGTCGGCCAGTGGCCACCACGCCGAGTTGGGCGCTAGAGGTTGCGTGAAGACAAACTTGCCGCCGAACGACCACAGGTCGAACAGCGTGAGCGCGCAAGTGGCGATAGCGAAAACCTGGCGCGAGCCGCCGCGCCATCGCCAGCGCAGCACGAGGTACGTCAGTCCCAGCAGCGCGACGAAACGCAGCGATTGGCCCGTGACTTGCATCAGCCGCGCGCTGGCCGTAGAGTCGCCCGCCCGAAGCGTCGCCTCGACAAACGCGAACAATCCGGCCGCGATGGCGAACACGCCCATCAAGGCCAAGCCTCGCGTTCCAGGCATGCTTGGGGCGCGGCTCTCATTGGCGTGCCGGGTCCATTCATCCCATCCCATCCCCGCCAGCACAGAGGCCGAGAGCGCGAGCAGCACACTTCCGCGAGCGGGCAGCCGCATCAAGCCGATGCCGGGGATAAAGCGATAAAACAGCGTGTGCATAAAGCCCTCGGCCCCGAGCGCATAAATCAGCGCCGCGCCGCCCAGCCCGACGAAAAACCATCTGCGGCGGTCGCCACGCCACATTGCCACGAGCGCAAGCGCCAACGGGGCGACGCCCAGGTACACTTGCATCTCGTGGTACCACTCTGCGCCCCAATACTTGACCGGCCCGGTGGGCGCGCCGAAAATGTCCGGCGCAAACAGCATCAGCAAGTGTGTGAGCGGAAGTGGTCGCCCCGAGGCGAACTCGTAGGTCGCCTCGCTGGCTCGCGTGGCCGCGCGCGCCAACTCGAACGCCGGCAAGAGCTGCGCCGCGCTGATGAGTAGCCCGCATCCGACGGCCAGCGCGAGTTGAGCCGCCGCACGCATCGCCTCCCGTCGTCCGCTTGCGAGCCACGACCGCGCGACGAGGTACAACCCAAGCGCAGCGACGGCGATGAGTGTGAACTGGAAGAACGGCGTCGAACCGGCCAATCCGCTCAGCGCAATGGGCAGGCCGGCCAGCGCCGCCCGCCCGATGCGCTTTCGATTCCACGCCCAGTGCAACGCCGCCATCGCCCACGGCATCCACGCCAGCGTCGCGAACACCCCGTGAAAGCCGACGGAAATCTTGGAAGCGACGAACCCGCCGAAGGCGAACGTGATGCTAGAGAGCAGCGCGCCCGGTCGGCTGACATCGAACGTCCGCGCCAGCGCATACATCCCGAACGCGGCCAGCCACAGGTGCAATGCCAGCGCCACGCCGAACACTGCGCCGGCATCCATCGCGGCGAACAGCCACGTGACCGGATAGAACACGGCGACTTGAGGATCAGCCTGGAAGGGCATTCCCAGGAACGAGTAGGGATTCCACAAGACGAGATGGCCGTGGCGCAGCCCTTCGACGAATATCCGCGACCAGGGATAAAATTGCGCGACGATGTCGTCGCCCGGCGGGGCCTGCCCGGCGGGCGGAAGGATGACCGGCCACAGGAACACGATGACCAGCGCAGCCAACAGCGCCGGGGCAAGCAGTGCTTGAAGATGGCGTTTCATTCTTTGTCCGTTCATCTCCCACATGCGGCAAGCCAAGCCCGGCGGGCTAAAGTTCAGCTCCGGAGGGGTTGGGCCAGTTGGCTGTCTTTTCTCCCGTCAAGATGACCGCCGTTCCCATCCAACGCAGGCCCGGTACTTTTTCCAGGCGCTCATTGATAGCCGTCACAATGGGAATGAGCGGATGAGCGGTCTTGGGCGGAGCAAAGACAAAGCTCGGCCACATCCACACGTTCTGCAAGCCATTCGAGCCAAAGAACGCACGGTATTGCCGCGGCGTGTACGAGCGTTCCTCAAAGCGGCGAGCTAGCGCGTTCTGTTCGCCCAGCTTGCGGATCGGACTCAGCCCGTTGGCCTCTGCCAGAAAAAAGTAGCGCCGGGTGACGCGCAGAATCTCTTGGGCCATCAACTGAGGATCCTTGACGTGGTGCATGACGTCCAGACTGACCACCAGGTCAAAACAGTTTGAAGGGAACGAAAGCCGTGAGGCGTCCATCTGCAGAGCGCGCGTGGCTCCGCGCTGCTGCTCTTGCCGCGCGCCGTGCCAGGAAATGTCGCTGCACGTCCAGTCGCCGACGAATTGGGGCCAATCCTGCTGCAATAAAGTGTACACTTCGCCAGCGCCGCTGCCCAGCTCCAGGACGCTCAATCCTTTTGCGCTCGCAAAGGTCTGCCGCAGATAGCGCACATACTTGGGCAGGCGATACACTAGACCGATCTCGCCGTGCGCCATCACCAGCGCGCTTTGGCCGAGCGCATAGACATGATCATGCGGTACGGTTGTCATTCAGGTTTGTTTCTCCCCTTTGCGTCAGAATCAGAACACACAGATGATCATGGGCCGGTCGAGCCAACCTGCACCTTTTGCAGAATGACGTGATCGGAGGCGCTGCCAGCCACGTTCGTCCTCACCGGCAGGCGTTCGCCGGTCGGTAGATAGTACATCCCGACTTGCAAAGTGTACGCCCCCGGCGTCAGATGGGCTGGGAGCTGAAGAGTGAGCGTGTCCGACACGACCTCACCCACCACCCAACACGAGGTGGGCAGCGCGCCGTCTTGCGGCATTGCGTCTTGCTGCGCGCGCAGAGCGCCTTGCGAATCGAGCAGGTGCGCGAAAACGGTGTACTGCAACTGGCTGGGCGCGATAGACTTCCAGTATAGCGTCACGTCGAGCGACTGGCCCGGCCCGATGGCGTCTCGCGCCAGATCGTAGCCCAACAACTCGAACCGCTCACCCAGGCGGGCCTGGGTCGTGTGCTGGACGCGCGGAGCATCCAAGCTCGGCGCGTGAAAGATCGGGTCGCGCAAGTCTGTCGGCGCTGTGAGCAACACGAGTGACATTACCAGCGTTTGCGCGGCGAGCAGACCGGCCAAGAGCCAGACGGGCGCGCGCCAAGTCACCAGTGCATAGACGCTGACCAGCACGACGACGGGCATCAGGAACGACCACAACCGCCCGACTTCGCCTCGCGTAATGCCAAACACATCCAGGCCCACAAGGATTGTTGCCCAGATCAGGCCCGGCGCGTCCGGCTGCGTGGTGCGCCCGGTCAACAGCGCCCGCGCGCTCCCGATAGCCTGAGTGATAAAGTACACCGACACCGGAATCCCGACGTACACAAAAAAATCGTACAGATTATACAGCAAGTACGTCCAATAGGGGCGTATCATCTGCCGGTGAGCGCGCAGCGCCATTTCATATACATCCCACCCGGCCACGCCCCAGCCCAGCCAGTAGATAAGCCAGATGGACACGGCACCCAACGCCAGCCACGCGCTGCCCCACATCACCGGTCTCCAGGCGGAGCGCGACGCGCCTCGCCCCAAGAATGTGCGCGCCAATCCGTAGAGCACGGCGACAGGTGCAATGAGCAAGTTGCCAAAACTGAAAAAGCTCGCCACGGATACGACCCATCCGCCCACAAAGAAAATGATGGGCCTTCGCCGTTCCAGGCTGATTTCGACGCTCAGCAGCGCCACACACATTGCCAGCGGATAGAGCGCGTCCCAAAAAGCGGGCCAGGCGTTGACGGCGGGGATCAACGGATAGCACGCAGCGGCCAGAAATCCGATGCGGCTGCCCCACAGTCGCTTGCCCAACGCAAAGAGCGGCAAAACGGTCAACCCGCTCAAGATGGGCAGGGCCATTTGCGCCAGCGCGCGCGTAAACTGGCGGTCGTCGTATTCGTTCAGCACCGGGTCTTCGCATCGATAGAGGCGCAATCTGTTCACGATGGGCGAGGCCAGCGACGGGATGCGGTCAACCGCCCAGCCGCCCAGCCACATCGCCACCATCGCGCCGGGCGGATGCGTGCGAGGACGGAAACTGATCTGTTCCGGCATCTGGCGCATCACGCCAGGATAGTCACGCAGAAAAGCATCGAGATCACCGATTTGCGAAGCTATAGAAAAGAACCCCGAGTCATAGGGCGTGATGGTCTGGTCGAACAATTCTTGGAATGGGTCGTGATACTTGACGGCCAGCAGGCTGACTTGCAGCGCAGGCGTGAGCAGCGCCACGACCATCAGCGCAGCCCAGACCGGTCGCCCATCAGGACGAGTGGCGAGTCGCCGGTCGGCCCAGAGGACGAGTGCCACGAGCACGCCCATGACACTGAGCGGAAGCCACAGGCGAGATGGCTCTTGTGGCATCTGCAGCGCCAGCCGCCAATCGTCGGGGCCGCGCACCCAGGGAGAAACGCCAAACACCAGGGCCAACAGATAGACTAACGTTAGCCCCGCCGCCAAGATGCCGAGTGGCTGAACTCGAGTTGTGATGGTCTTTGTGTGTGACATTGCTATTCTTTGGGCAACAGGTAACTGCAAGTCATTGCGACCCCGCAAACAGCACGGGGCAGGTGAGCGACGCGACGAAGCAATCTCTGTCAGGGGATGGCTTCGCTTCGCTCGCAATGACAGCTTTGACAGTTACGGCAACAGAGCGCCCAACCGCACCCGCCCGGAGCCATCACGGGCAAGGTTCAGTCGTTGCGCTGTGGCGGGATCGTACATCCCAGCCCAAACTTCCAACGGCCCAGGCTGGCTCACGTCAAGCCGGTGCGGGTCGGCTATCCACTCGCCCGGCAGCCAAGTCGTCGTCGGGCGCGTCCAGTCGTCGGGCACGATATCGCTTTGAGCCACAATGTTTCCACTGGCGTCTGTCACGTGGACAAATGACTTGTAGCTGGTCAACAGCAAGCTCTGTGATTGCCAGTACAGCGTCACCGTCAGCGGTTGGCCCGCCTTAACCGCGGGCGTGCTGAATTCATAGCCCACCAGGCGCACCGGCTCGCTCCCATCCGGCGCAATGCGCGTCATGGTCGCAGGCAAGGCGGGGCCGGGTGGCGCGATGGCTGCCAGCGTCAGCCTCGCGGCCAGCGCAACGATGCCGATGCCTCCCAACGCTACCCATTCCCAAGCAGGCGCAACCGTCGAGCCATGCGGCGTGTCACTAGGGAGGCTCTCACCCTTGCGAAGGTTTAATCGAAAACCTTCGCAAGGGTCAGCGGCTACGAAATTTGAAATTTGAGATGCGATCAACGCCAGCGCGGCTAACACACTCGCCAACGAAATGAGATTGCCGAGCGTCTGCCCACGCGTCGAATCCAGGCGCAAGGTGATAATATGCCGGCCCGCCGGGATGTCGGCGACCATCAGGCCGGTGGACGGGGTCAGGCTGATCGGCGTTGGCGTCCCGTCCACATACACATTCCAGCCTGGATAATACAAGTTGTTGAAAAAAGCTGTGAACGCTTTTGAGCTGTCAATCTCCCAAGAGCTGGCGAGCGGCTTTGACGACAGCCACCCAGCGCGCGCCCCATCCGGCAGGCTCGCGCGATTCAGCCGGTCGAGCGGTTTGCCCGCCAGCAAGTCAGCTTCCAATGGCGATTCGACCGGCGCAGTCTCGATCCAGTTGGGCAAGAACTCGCCGCCCGATCCGCCGCCGACGTGATGGCGATCCACCCAGAGCAGAAACGCTCCTGAAGGGTTCGCGTCCACCCCGCAAGTGAAGGGTCGCAGCCACGGCAGCGTCCACGCCACCAGCAGCGCCACTAACGCCGCGTCCCTTGCCACGACCGCGGCTTTTTGAAATTTGAAATTTGATATTTGGCATTTGAAACTCGCCCAGCCTGCGCCGGCGAGCAGCGCCAGCGAGAGCGAGGCCAGAGCCAGAAATCGCCACGGGAACTGGACAATCTGGATGGCGCGCAGGTTATCCCATAACGGCCTGGAGGCAGGAGTGATCAAGAACATTGCACTCAACAGCGTCAAGCCGAACAGTGCCGCCGCCGCGCGAGCCAGTCGAGAGGGCCGACGCCACACCAGCGCCAATCCTATCGCTGCCAGTATCGCTTGCGGCAGCCCCACGAGTCGCTGGACGAGCGGATTGCCGAGGCGATAATCAGGCCACAGCATTTTGGGCCACAGCAGATCCCGCAGGCTCACAAAGTGCAGAGGATACAGTGGCTCCCCGGTCAGATCGAGGATCGTCGCGCGCCACGATTGAACCCAACCGATTTCGGTGACAAACGGCAGCCAAAAGAACGCCGATAGTCCCACGGCCAACGCGCCAGCTGCCGCCGCCCGCCCGATCATTGCGCGTGGCCGCCCCTGAACCCACCAGGCCACGAACAAATACCCGATGAGCAACGGCGTGAGTAACAAGGCCATCAAGTTGTGCGTCAAGATCAGCGCGGCATAGGCCAGCGCGGCCAAGACCACTCGCCCGCGAGGAAAACGAGGCGAGTCGGCGTCCAGCCGCGCAAAGGCCCACAGAACCAGCGGTGCCACGCTCATCGCCAGCGCCTCGTTAAGCGCAAAACGCCGCAGCGCATTGTGCGCCAGGTACGGCGCGAACGCATAGGCCAGCCCGGCGACCATCCCCGCCTGGTCGCCGTAAATCCGGCGGGCCAAGAGATACATCGCCGGGCCAGCGATCATGAAAGCCAGCGCCATCGTGACGTTGAGCGCATGGGTCGTGCTCAGCCCCAGCCGGTGAATCGCCATCGCCAAATAATGCGCCAGCGGCGGATAAAAGTTGAATGCCGGATAACCATAGCCAAAAGCCAGGTCTGGCGCCCAACGCGAATACCACACACCCTGGCTTAACAACCGGTCGTGCTCGACAACGTGAGCCAGATGGCCGGGAAAATCATCGCCGCACACCAGCACCGGCTGCAAAAGCGGCAGACCGACGATCAGCCCCATCAGCGCCAGCAAGACGAGCTTGAGCGCAAGCTGCGCTGTTTTGCTCATAGCTTGCCTCCAGCGCCGATGAGCGCCATCAGGTGAGCATCGCTGCGAGTCAACCCCAGGTCAATCGCTTGGCGGATGAGGTGCGGCACGGCCAGGCTGGTCAGCGTCGAAAGCAACTGCGCTAGCGTCGTGACCGCCACGTGAGGCCAATATGGTTTGAGATACTTGGACAGCCTAAATAGGGCCGGCATTTTGATTTCGGATTTTCACCAGACAGCGAGGCTGCTCGACCAATCCGCAATCGGACTAGACCCGAATGCTTTGCCACTTGCCGGAGCGGAACCGCCACCAGAACATGGCCGCGCGGAAAAAGAAATCTATGCCAATCGCCAGCCACGCGCCGATCAATGTCAGCCCCAGCATCTGGCCGAGCAGGTACGTGGCGACCACGCGCAACCCCCACACGCTAAAGACGGTAATCGTCAGCGTGGCGCGCGTGTCGCCCGCGCCGCGCAGCGCGCCGCTAAAGACAAAGCTGGCTGCCATGGCCGGCTGGATGAGCGCGGCGATCTGTAAAATTGGCACACCGTAGGCCATGACGGCTGGATCGTCAATGAACAACCGGATGAGCGCGCTATCGAACGCAAAGATGACGACACCCATGACCACCATCACCAGCAGCGCGCCGCGAAACGCCACATAGCCGCTTTCCCTGGCGCGCTGTGGCTGCCTGGCGCCGAGTTCCTGACCGACCAGCGTCGAGGCGGCCATGGCAAACCCCCAGCCCGGCAAGAATGAAATCTGCGCAATGCGCCACGCCACCATGTGCGCGGCATACGCCTCTGTGCCGAATCGCGCGATGACGGCGGTGAGGCTGGTCAACGCCAGTTGGAGAAGAATCTGCTCCGCGCCCGCCGGCAGGCCGACGTTGAGGATGCGCCGGATGCGCGCCGGATCCCAGCGCGGCAGGTGCAGGCCCAGTCGAATTGCGCCTCGCCCGCGCACCAGCAACGCCAGGACGATCAACCCGCCGATGGTCTGCCCGGACGCCGCGCCCAGCCCGGAGCCGACCACGCCCAGCTTGGGCAGTCCGGCCACGCCCTGGGTCAGGCTCCACGCCACGCCAATGTTGATCACGTTGACGACCACCATCACCAGCATGGGCGTGCGCGTATCGCCCGCGCCGCGCAGCACTGCATTCCCGATCAGCAGCACGGCGACCAAGACAAACGACGGAGCAATCGTCCCCAGGTAGAGTATCCCTTGCTCGACGACCTCCGGCTCGCCGCCGAACAAGGAGAGGATGGGTCGGATAAAGATGAGCGTTGCCAGCGCCATCACCAGCCCGATCCCTACAGCCAGCACGAGCGACTGCCGCGCCGTGCGGACGGCTTCTTCCGGCTCTTGCGCTCCGATGTGGCGGGCGACCAGAGCCGTCGAGCCGACGCCGACCGCGCTCAAGAATGCCTGGGTCAGGAAAAGCATCTGCCCGCCCAATCCGACGCCGCCCAATGCTGCCGCGCCCAGGTGGCCGACGATGTAAAAGTCAACCAGACTGATGGTCATTGCTAGCGTTTGCTCGGCCACGGCGGGCCAGGCCAACGTCAACATGCGGCGGGCTAGCCGGGGATCGGCGCGAAGCAATGTTGCGACGAGCCAGTCTATGAGATTGATTTGTCGTGAACTAGTTGCTATGTTCGTATCCATTGCAGAAGTATGAGGAAAAAATCGAGGGGCAGTTGGCTCAAGTTGAGCGTGGCCGACGGTGATAGTAATGCTTGTAGCGACCAGCACCAAACGATTGCTCTAACAGCGCCCAGATGTCGTCCCACAAATCGTGATCGGCCAGGTTGCCTTGAATGTCGTCCAATTCTTGTTCCAGCGTTGTCTCGTCGGTCTCGGCCAGGATGGCCAGGATGGCGTTGGCGATGCCCGCGCGAATTTCAGTGTCGGCTTTGAACTGACGATGAACGACGCGCAATAACGGAATGTCCTCCAGTTGGCCCAGCATGATCATCGCGGCGGCGGCGTTCGAGACGCTGTCGGGATCGCCCGTCCGCAGCGATTCGCGCAGATAAGGCAGCACGCGATCATCGCCCAGCCCGGCCAGGCAGATCGCCGCCGTCGAGGCACGCTCGGGGTCGTTCCGCTGAGCCTGGAAGAACGCCCAAACCGGCTCGATGGCACGCGGATCGCCCGTCGTGCCTAACAGCGATACGATTTCATCGGAAGCGATGGGGTCGAGCGTGGGATCGGCCAAAGCCTCCAGCAGCTCATCGGTCACGGCATCCGCCATGTCAGCCAGCAGCCGGAACGCGCGGTCGTGCGCGGCCCGAGTCGGCCCGCCGAGCTGCCGGATCAGAGCGGACACCTCGGCCTTGTGGCGGCGTGCGTAAGCATCGCGCACGGCCTGATGATGTCCCCGGCGACGGCGTTCGGCGGCAGCGTCCATCACTTTACGGTTGGGCATGATGACCCTCCTCGTTGAGCGCATCCTGCGCCAGCATCACGCACGTCACCGAAGCGATGCTGTTAATCTCGCCAGAGTGCACCATTGCCACAATCTCGGCCGGCGCAAGGAATTGCGTCACCAGGTCTTCGGTGTCGTCCAGGCGAGGCGCGGCCACTTGATGCGCGCCGCGCGCGAGGAACAGGTGCGCGCAAGCGTTGCCGCGGTTCGTGTCCAGCACGGCGCTGGTGAGATGTCGCCATTCGTCGGCCACATAGCCGGTTTCTTCGAGCAGTTCGCGCTGCGCGCAGGCCAACGGCTCTTCGCCCGCGTCAAGGTACCCGGCGGGCAAATCGTAAGATGGTCCGTTCACTCCATGCTTGTACTGTCGCACGAGCGGCGCGCGGCCCTCGTCCGTCAGCGCAAACGTCATCGCATACTCGCGTGTTTCCGCAAGCAGGTACCCTTCGATGACGTGGCCGTTCGCCAGTTGCACGTTCTGCTCGATCAACCGTAGCCAGGGCCGGCGATCTACCAGCACACGAGAATAAAGCACTTGCCAGGGTTTCATCTAGTCCGGTAGTCAGATAGTTTTATAGCCGTCTAGTCCGGCGATAAGACTATCTGGCTAGACGACTGGCGCTCTGATAAGAACGCCGCGAGCTGCGTTGGAGCGCCGCTCACGGCTTGACTCAATAGGACTTGTGTGTAGAAGGTGTTTGTAGCCTCAGGCAAGATGGCGGGCCCGGCAATCCCACCTTATTTAGCGCCACACCACTCTTTGCCGCTGGTCCCTGTGCGCCCGGAGACGCCCACGGAGATTACCTTGCAGCCGGGACAACTGACTTTGACGACTTGATTGACGCCGCCATCGAACCGCGAGCCGTAGCGGCAAACAAACTTGAGCTGGCCCATGTCCCAGCGGCAATTCTGAGGATCGCTGATCGTATAGTTGCCCGGCCCGCCGTACACGCCGATGTAAAAATCACCGACCCAATCGTTCTCCAAGACACGCACGCAATTATAGGGACCACTAGCGCTTTCATCGGCATTAAACTCGCCCGACCCGACAGCAGGAATACCGCCTCCGGCGCTCTTGGTCGGCGTCGCGCCCGCGACTGGTTGCGAGGTTGGCGGCGCGCCCTTGGTCGGCGTGGGGCTGGGCACGACAATGCTCACGTCGGTCGTCGTGATGACCTGACCGGAGGGCCGCTGGAACGCCCATTTGCTCGTGTAGGCGCCCGGCGCTTGCGGCGCTTTCATGTTCAGGCTCACTTCCACCGGCTTGCCCACATCCACCGCATCTACCGGGGCGCTATCCGGAGCGCCCAGCTTGTCTCCACTCTGAAAGACCAATGTCGCGCCCTTTTCCCACGGACAGTTGCCCGAACTCAAAAAGCGCCACGTCTTGACAAACGCATCGCCCGGCTTGAACTGCGAGCCATCTGGCACGGTCACATCCGTCACTTGCGCCTCGGGCTTGCACGCGGCGGCTGTCGCGGCCACATCGGGCGTCGGAGTTGGCACTCCCAACAACACTGCTTGCGGGATCGCCGCGATGGCAGCGCTGCCCAGGTCAATGGCTTTAGCCAGCACCCACCCGGCTGCGCCATCGGCTGTCTCGACTTTGAGCCAGGTGTTATCGGCGTTCCGCGCGCGCACGGTCAGCTTGGCGTCTACGGGCAGCAAGCCGACGAGTGACCCCGCTTCGCTGGGTGACGAGCGCAATTCGGCATTGTTGAGCTTTACCGTCCCGGCGAAACTGGACGGCGTTGGAGTGGCCTGAGGCGGAGCCGTCGGCGTCAGGCTGGGAGGCACTTGGGCCAACACCGTCGCCGTGGCGCCCTTGGCGCGAGGGCCACCAGCTTGCCCAGCTATGGCGGCGATGGCTATGCCAACCGCGATAATGAACAGCACGGCCATCACGCCCAGCGCGATGGCCAATCCCGATGGCCCGTGCCGGCGCGCGGGCATAGCCGCTGCGCCCGCTTGCGACGCGACCACGGTCGGACCTGAAGGTCTTGCAGCGCGCGCGGCCGTCGGATATGGCGTGATGGCGCCCGTGCCGGCGGCCGTTGCGCCGGCCGGCAATGCGCGCCCTCGCATCGTATCGGTGGGCGTCTCGTCGAGCGTCATGCCGAGCGCGCGCTTGAGGTCGTTGAGCATATCGCCAACGTGCTGATAACGCTCGTCAGGGTTTTTGGCGATTGATTTGATGATGATGCGCTCAATGATTTCGGGCACTTCGGGGTTCACTTGGCGCGGCGGGGGCGGCGGCTCGTTGACGTGCTTGAGCACCACCGCCAGAGGAGTGTCGGCTTCGAACGGCAGCCGGGCGGTGACGAGCTGGTAGAGCATCACGCCCAGCGAGTAAATGTCACTGCGCTCGTCGCCGGGCTGGCCCAGGGCTTGCTCCGGGGACATGTACGAAGGCGTGCCGACCATCGCGCCGGAGGCGGTGAGCTGCGTGCCGGCTGCTCCGGCAAAAATCTTGGCGATGCCAAAGTCTGTCAAGATGACGCTGCCCTGCTTGTCAATCATCACGTTGGCTGGCTTGACGTCGCGGTGGACCATGCCCAACCGGTGCGCGTACTTTAGCGCCGAGCCGACGGAAAGGATGATTCGTACTGCTTCGTCAATCGAAATCCACTGGCTCTTTTCCTCCAGATTTTGCAGGCGGCCCTTGAGCGTCTCGCCGTCAATAAACTCCATCACCATATAGGACACGCCGCCTTCGATGTCAAAGTCGTGAACCTGGACAATGTTCGGGTGGCGCATACCGGCGACAAGCCTGGCCTCGCGTTGGAAGCGAGCCAAAAAGTCCTTGTCCTCGGACAGGAAAGAGTGCATCAGCTTGATCGCGACGTGGCGGTCGAGGCCGGGCTGATAGGCTTTGTAGACCTCCGCCATGCCGCCGCGTCCCAACGGCTCGACCAGACGATATTTGCCGATTGTCTTGCCAGTCCAACTACCTTCCGTAGTCATCTTGATCCTCTCCGCTACAATGTTGAATTCAGCGTCCTATCCACAGTTGCCGCTTCCCCGGTCGCCGCAAAATTCACCTCGCGCGCCTGGAGCACGACGCCCTCGTGGAGCAGTTCCACGCGCGCAGTGTACTCGTCGGCGTGGTCAGGCTGGCTCAGGTGCATCGTCACGGTGTTGGTTCGCTTCGTCGCGCCGATCACGGATAGCGTGCGTTCCACTGCGCCATCGGGCCGCAAGATCGTCACATCAAAACTGGGAGGTTCGACAAACGGCGTCAAAGTGACCTGGACGACGATCCGCCGTCCATCGGGCAGCGGGCGCACGTGCGCCTCTGTGATTTCGACTTGGCGAGGAGGGCGAAGCGTTTCTTTCTCGTCCTCAAAGAACATCAACTCGGGCACACTGGACTCCCTAAGGTGATTATACACCTGTGGTTAGGGGCGGGCAAATGAAACCAGTCCGTAAGCGCGGGGCGCATGTTGCCGTGTGGTTTGCGCGCTGGGCCTGCG
>Ga0315274_10008134_pt1 | contig 15182 bp, 9 predicted proteins | sample YL17G02_20_MG_FD_203700 | JGI IMG/M metagenome (GOLD analysis project Ga0315274, IMG submission 203700) | Sediment microbial communities from Yellowstone Lake, YNP, Wyoming, USA - YL17G02_20 | ecosystem: Environmental > Aquatic > Freshwater > Lake > Sediment | place: USA: Wyoming | collected... | reverse complement strand
GTTTATAGCCATATCATATCTCCCTTAATACAGAGTTGAAAAAATCTTGTTATGATGCTTAATTTAGCAGCAACTCGGCCCAAGTCAAGGGAGAACTCAAAAGGCCAGGGAGTTGACAATTGACAATCGACAATTGAAAATTGCACACGGAGGCGAATTATGAGATCACTTTGTGCGGCTATATTACTTTTCGCGCCGATCCTTGTGTTCGCATCGCTGCCCGGCGACCCGCAGGGCCAGAGCAGCCCGCCGGATAAAGCCTATTGGGTCGATGCTATGGCCAAAGTCCATGCAAAGTTCACCGGGAAGAAAGGGACTTTTGCCCAATTCGGCGATTCTATTACGGTGACTCTGGCGTTCTGGACGCCGCTTCTTTACCAGCGCAAAAACGCCCCGGAGCAAATGGAACAGGCATACCAGCTCGTTAAAGAGTACCTGCAGAAAGAATGCTGGCGTGACTGGAAGGGGCCGCAGTTCGGCAACGAGGGCGGGATGACCATTCGCTGGGCGCACGAGAACATCGACGCCTGGCTGCGGCGGCTAAATCCGGAGGCGGCGCTAATTATGTTCGGCACAAACGACCTTAATTCGGTGCCGCTTGAGGAATACAAAGACAAAACTCGCGAGGTTGTAAAAAGGTGCCTGGATAATGGCACCGTTGTCATTCTCAGCACCATTCCACCGTGTCACAGGCTTGTTGAGAAGTCAGCGGCTTATGCTCAGGCGGTTCGGGACATCGCGCAGCAGATGAAAGTTCCGCTTATAGACTTTCATGCCGAAATTCTCAAACGCCGTCCGGACGACTGGGATGGTGCGCTCGAAAAGTTCGCCCGGTACGAGGGCTACGATGTCCCGACTCTTTTAGCCCGTGATGGTATCCATCCCAGCCATTCACAAAGCTACCACGATGATTATTCGCCGGAGGCGCTAAGCTGCTGCGGCTATTCGCTTCGCAATTATCTTGTCCTGATGGCATACGCTGATGTTCTTGAGAAGCTCAATTTGGTTTCGCCGCCCAAAGCACCAGGCATCTCACCGGGTGAGGAGGCTAAGGAAAGTGCGGCACTGCATTCACCGAGACAGCGGTGGTGGCCGAGCGCTCCAGCTTTGCCGCCGCCCACAGGCCTGACGATAAAGGTCTCGAATGTGCAGCAGTTAATTAGGGCGTTCGATGAAATAGCCCCTGGCGGAACTATCCTCGTGGCCGACGGCCATTATATGATGCCTCACTATGTCGAAATCAAGACCGACAAGGTGACATTACGCGGGGCGTCTGGAAATCCGCAGCGCGTGATTATCGACGGCGCCAATAGCCGGCACGGCGAACTTATCGGCTTGAGCCAATGCTCGGGCGTTACCATCGCAGACCTGACTATCCAGAACGCGCAGCATAATGGGTTCAAGATCAACTCCCAGACCAACGTCCAGGAGCTGACTATTTACAATTGCGTGATTCACAACATCTGGCAGCGGGGCGTCAAGTCGGTCAAAGTGCCCCAGGCAAATCGCGAGCTGCTCCGTCCGAAGCGCTGCCGGGTGCAGTATTGTCTGTTTTACAACGACCGGCCAAAGCGCCTTGCGGACGACCCGGGCGATATCGCCAACGGAAACTACATCGGCGGCATCGATATAATGTACGCTGCCGATTGGGTGATAAGTGACAATGTATTTATCGGTATCCAGGGCGCCACCCGCGAGGCGCGCGGAGCCATCTTCATCTGGCATGAATCGCAAGACTGCGTCATAGAACGCAATATTATTATTGATTGTGATGCCGGCATTTGCCTGGGCAATCCCTACCGTCCGCAGGATACGCCCTACCATTGCCTGCGCTGCACCGCTCGCAATAATTTCATCACCAGGGCGCCGGAGGGCGGCATTGTCACCGTCTATACACAGGACTGTAAAGTCCTGCACAATACCATTTATGAGCCGGACAGCCGTCTGGGCCGGCTAATTCGTCTTGTTTATGACAACGAGGGCCTGGTGGTTGCCAACAATCTTCTTAGCGGCCCCGAAATCAGGAACGAATCGGCCAGCCAGGTCGTCTTTGCCAACAATCTGGCTAAGGACCTGACCGGCGCGTTCGTCGACCCGGCACGAGGAGACCTGCACATCACGGAACGGGCTGCTGACGTTATCGACAAAGCCAAGCCGCTGCCCCGCGGCCAGCGCAGCGAGCTGCCCGATGTAACTACCGACATAGATGCCCAGCCGCGCGACTCAAGACCCGATATTGGAGCGGATGAGTTTGTTCCATAAGTGGTGACAAGCCCGTGCCGTAAGGCATCCCCTAGCGGAGACGGGAAATTACGCAAAATCGGCTGGCAACAGTCTGCTAAGGAATGTATTATTGGGGGCGAATTTTCTAAGATAAGGTTTTGTGAAGGAGACCTCACTATGAAGCGGACTTGTACATTCTCTTTAATCGCCATTCTGGGATATGCCCTACTTGCAGGCCGGATGCCTGCTTTACGAGCGGCTGAGGATGGCTTTGTGCCCTTATTTGCCGGCGACAGTCTGGAGGGCTGGAAGGTCAGCGACTGGTCCAACATAAACGCGCCGCAACAGGTTCAAGGCACGCCCTGGCGGATTGAAAGTGGCGTTCTATACGGCCTAAACAAACGCACCTGGATTACCTCGCCGGGAGAGTATAGCGACTTTGTCCTAAAGCTGGAATCTAAAATCGGTAAGGGCGCCAATGGCGGCATCGGCCTGCGTTTCCCGCTCGATGGCGACCCCGCCTATACGGCTATGGAGCTTCAGGTAGTTGACCACGACGTTTACTATGGAGGCCAATCCACGCCGGCGCAGCGAACCGCCTCCATTTACGATGAGATTGCTGCAAGCCCCGAGGTTACCAAGCCGCCCGGCCAGTGGAACGCCTGGGAAATCACCGCCAAAGGCAGCCACGTAACCGTCGTTCTTAATGGTCAAAAAGTGATTGATGCGGATTTATCTCGTGAAACCAAAGCCCGGCAGCAGAAAGGCCCGGCTCTGGCCCAACGCCCCCTCAAGGGCCATATCGGTTTTCAGAACCTTAATGGCGAAATCACGCTGCGAAATATAATGATCAAGGAGCTTGGTGCTGGCAAGCTTGCCCCTGCGCAAGCAGGGGAAGGATTTGTGCCCCTATTTAACGGCAAGAATCTGGATGGCTGGGTGAATGTCAACTGTGCGCCGGAAACCTGGCAGGTCAAAGATGGCATAATCGTCTGCAGCGGAATCCCAACGGGCGTTTTGCGAACGGGAAAGCAATACGAAAACTACGTTCTGGAGTTGGAATGGCGACATATCAAAAAGGCCGGCAACGCGGGACTATTTATTCATTCTGATCCCCTGCCCGCTCCTGGGCAGCCGTTTACCCGCTCTATCGAGGTACAAATTATGGATGGCAATGGAGGCGATATTTTTGCCATTCATGGCGCGTTTATGGCCCCGGATAAGCCCCATCCGAAGGGCTGGATGCGAGCGCTTCCGGCAGAGGACCGGACGAATCCCGCCGGCCAGTGGAACCATTATCGGCTGGAAAGTCGCGACGGCACGGTTTCCCTGGCGGTCAACGGCAAAGTGGTCACTCGCGGCTACGACCTCAAGCCCCGCAAGGGATATATTTGTCTCGAATCCGAGGGCAGCGAGGTGCATTTCCGCAATATCCGCATCCGCGAGCTGCCCGGGTCTAATCCGCCTGATGAGCAGGTGGCGCAGAAAGCCGACGGCTTCCGCTCGCTGTATAATGGGCTGGACATTCGCGGCTGGAAGCAAGAGGCAGGTCATAAGGGTCATTGGCAGGCAAAGGACTGGATTCTGGACTACGACGGCAAAAGCGAGGCCGGCGACAAAAATCTCTGGACCGAACAGGAATTTGGCAATTTAACCCTTATCATAGATTGGCGCTTGCCCGCCGAACCCAAGATTGACAATGTGCCGGTTGTCCTGCCGGATGGCTGGGAGGCTACCGATTCGCAGGGCAAACCATTGACTGTCGCTGTACCTGACGCAGGCGATAGCGGCATCTATCTTCGCGGAGATTCAAAAAGCCAGATAAATATCTGGAATTGGCCCGTCGGTTCGGGCGAAATCTGGGGTTATCGAACCGACAAGAATATGCCGGCGGAAGTGCGAAAGGCGGCTACACCCATTCTGAACGCGGATAATCCGCCTGGACAATGGAACCGCTTCGAGATTACTGCCGTCGGCGAGCGTGTCACCGTGAAAGTAAACGGCAAAACCGTAATTCGTCAGGCCGAGCTTCCCGGCCTGCCGAAGCGCGGGGCCATCGCCCTACAACATCACGGCGACCCGGTGCAGTTCGCCAACATTTTCATCAAGGAGCTCGACCGAGAATGACTAACCGCAGATTTCACAGATTGGCACGGAAAACGACGGGAACCTCAAATGCCAATCAGTGAACTCTGGGTAATCCGCGGTTGGAAAGGGGGCGGTCATCATGAATATCAACCATAATTATAAAGAGGCTGTTTGCAGCATTTTCGCCGCTGTGGTCCTATGGGTACTTGCCGCGCACGCTGCGGCGTTGCCGCCGGACCCGGATAATGCGGCCTTGCTGTACTATCAAGCGTGTCTGCTTCGTCCCGAGCCTGATGATGCCACCGAAGCACAGGTAAGCAGGATCTTACGGGGCTCTGAACCCGATGACAAGATCAGACAGTATGTACGCCTCTGTAGCGAAACCATCGAACTCGCGGAGGCTGCAGCTCAAATACCAAAGTGTGATTGGGGGGCAGAGTACTCGCGGGGATACGCGCTTAACTTGGAAGCAATGTCAAGAGTGTGTTCTCTTGCGCGCCTTCTCGAGGTGTCTGCAGCAATCCTTGCTGCCGACGGAGACTACAGAGCAGCGATTGGCCGGTGCATTACAATACGTCGAATAGCTAGACACATGGGTGACAACGCGGTGACTTCGTATGCGGGGTCGGTGCAAGTTGATGGTGGTAGCCTTCGTGCTATTCGCCATGTCCTGGGAAGGATGCCACCCGATGCTGACGTCCTAGGATGGTTAGAAAACCGGCTTGCCACCGTACAGGGGTCTGCCGAATCACCCGCCAGAGCGCTGCAGATGGATCTCGAACTCGCGCTGCAGACTATGCGCGCACGTCCCAACATCATCGCCCGGGTAAGAGACCAGCTTGCGGAAGTCGCTAAGGATAACAGCGCTAAGGAAGCGATTCGCAGTCTAACAGACGAAGAGATAGTTGCCCGTGCTCGGGAACCATATGTCAAGTTCTTGAGTTCTACTCTCCAGGCAATGGGTGCTGACATGTCATATGAAGAGACGTATGCTGAACTGCAGAGACTTGCAGACAAGTTGGAGGAGGAAGCCAGCAGTAATCCTGGCATGAGGCTATGGATGACGACTAGCGCACAGGGTGCGAAACACATCTATTCCTATCAACTCAAGCACAGAGCCTCCGTCAACATGGTTAAGAGTGCCATAGAGATCTACCTTGTGGTAGCGAAGACCGGCCAATTGCCCCAGACGCTTCCGGATCATCTGCCAAAGGACCCTTATAGCGGCCAGGATTTCGAGTACGAGACCACGAAGGAAGGCTTTGTGCTCCGCTGCCGGGTCAAGGCTATTGACGACAATAAGGTTTGGCAGTACGAATTCAAGGTCCGAAGGTCGGATTCAGCCGAGAGTCAGCCCTCACAATAGGTTGTGTCAGGAAAGTAATTTGGGATGGAGAGCTAATCATGAAGAAGATTATTTTGCCGACAGTCTTATTGACCATAGTTCTTACGTTTGCGTTTGAGGCCAAAGCCGAAGAGAAGGTCTTTCGCATCGGAATGATTGGTTTGGATACCTCACACGTTACAGCCTTTACAAGGCAGATCAACGACCCTGCGAAGAGCTACGGCTGCAAGGTTGTGGTCGGTTATCCCGGCGGTTCGCCGGATATTCCTGATTCGGCCAATCGTCTGGAGGGATTCACCAAGCAGTTGCGCGAGCAATTCGGCGTGGAGATTGTCGATAGCATTGAAGAATTGTGCCAGAAAGTTGACGGCGTAATGCTGGAGAGTGTCGATGGCCGGCCACATCTAGCGCAGGCCAGGCCTGTAATTGCGGCGAAGAAACCGCTCTTTATTGACAAACCTATGGCTGGCAATCTGGCCGATGTGCTTGAGATTTTCCGCGAAGCCCGTGAAAACAACGTGCCTTGCTGGTCGAGCTCATCGCTGCGTTTTTCGCCTGGGCTTGCGGATATAAGAAATAGCGAAAAATTTGGCAAGGTCTTGGGTTGCGATGTCTTTAGTCCCTGCAGCCTTGAAGAGCACCATCCCGATCTTTACTGGTACGGCGTGCACGGCGTCGAGATGCTTTTTACCGTTATGGGCACCGGCTGCCAGAGCGTAAGACGCATACAAACAAAAGACACCGAGTTCGTTACAGGGTTGTGGAAGGATGGGCGAATCGGCACATATAGAGGACTGCGGGCTGGCAAAACAGACTATGGAGCTTCTGTCTTCGGCACAAAGGCCGTAGGCCCTATTGTTGCCTCCGCCGGATACGGCCCTCTAATAGAAGAGATCGTCAAGTTTTTCAGAACCGGCAAAGTGCCGGTTCCACCTGAAGAGACGATTGAAATTTTCGCCTTTATGTCTGCTGCCGACGAGTCCAAAGCCCGCGGCGGCGCAGAAGTGTCTCTTGCCTCGGTAATCGAAGGGGCCCAGAAACAACAGACTTTGCCGCAGTTACAAAGTCAGGTAAGACGATAGTCTTTTGATTGGTTCCGGTCAGGGAGAAAAGCGATGGTACTGAACTCCAGAAGAATGATTCTATTATTGGTCTGTATACTTTTGTTTTGCTGCTGTCAAGCTCGGGCGGAATTACTCTCTGTCGAGAACGCCACAATTTCCGTCACACTTAACACTGATAACGCAGCGCTCTCGGTGGCCGACAAACGTACGGGTCAGACCTGGGGTCAGCAACCACAGAGTGCCGAATTTAAGGCCGATAGTGCCAGAAAAATTGAGGACGGCATAGAAATCAGATTAGTCCAAGTGCCGACGGATAGTTCCATCTTGGCAACACTGCAACTGGATAAAGAGCTTCCGGAATTTACGCTTACGCTTTCAGCAGGGGGCGAGCCTAAATGGCCTCTTCGTTTTCCGCACCCCTTTGTCACCGAGCCGGGCACATACCTGGTGGTTCCTATGAATGAAGGAATTTCCTATCCGGTTGAGGACCAGACGATCGAACCGACCAGGCTTGTCGCTTATGGCGGGCACGGAATCTGCATGGCCTTCTGGGGCGCCACCGATGGCCAGCGTGGCTATATGGCTATCATCGAAACGCCCGATGATGCCTCAATTGATATTAGGCGCTCTGGCGGAAGGCTCTGTGTAGCGCCGTTGTGGGAGCCGCAGAAAGGCAAGTTTGGGTACATCAGGAAATTGCGCTACATCTTCTTCGATAAGGGCGGACATGTCACGATGTGCAAGCGATACCGTGCTTATGCCCAGAAGATAGGCTTATTCAAGACGCTAAAGCAAAAGCAGCAGGAGAGCCCTAATGTGGACTTGCTCATCGGAGCGGTAAATGTTTGGTGCTGGGAGAAAGATGCCCTTGGAATCATCGGCGAGCTGAAGTCTGCCGGCATCGAGCGTATCCTTTGGAGCAACCAGCAACAGCCGGCAGGCATAAAGGCGATGAACGAGATGCCCGGCGTTCTGACCAGCCGATATGATATTTACCAGGACCTTATGGACCCGCAGGTAGTTAAAGAGAAACTTCGCGGCGTGCATCCGGACTGGACGCAGGCCGGCTGGCCAAAGGACATTATGCTGGATGCAAACGGCAGCTGGCGAAAAGGCTGGCAGGTAAAGGGAAAGGATGGCCAAATGTATCCCTGCGGCGTATTGTGCGATAAGCAGGCGCTAAAATACGCCCGAGAGCGTATACCTGAGGACCTGGCGACTTATCCTTATCGCTGCCGTTTTATCGACACCACGACCGCTTCGCCCTGGCGTGAATGTTACCATCCCGATCACCCGATGACCCGCAGCGAAAGCCGGCACTACAAGATGGAGTTATTACGTTATGTCAACGAGGAGACCAAACTGGTCACCGGCAGTGAAACCGGCCACGACGCCGCTGTGCCTTATGTGCACTATTTCGAGGGCATGCTCAGTCTCGGACCTTATCGTGTGCCCGACGCCGGGCGGGATATGAGCAAAATCTGGGACGAGGTCCCGCAGAACGTGGCTAAATTTCAGCTTGGGCACAAATATCGGCTGCCGCTGTGGGAGCTGGTTTATCACGACTGTGTCGTGGCGCAATGGTACTGGGGCGACTACAACAACAAGCTGCCTGCATTATGGGACAAGCGGGACCTTTTTAATCTTCTTTATGGTACGCCGCCGATGTTTATGTTCAACCGCGAGTTTTGGCAGCAACATAAAGAGCGCTTTGCGCAAAGCTATAAAGATGTTTGCCCTGTAGTCCGCGATGTTGGCTATGCCGAGATGACCGACCATCGTTTTCTTACGCCCGACCGCGATGTTCAGCAGACGCAGTTTGCTAACGGCTTTACAATAACGGTAAATTTTGGAACAACGCCTTATCGGATGCCGGATGGCCAGATGCTCAAGCCCATGGGCTACCATGTGTCGGGCAGATGAACGATTAGCGGGCACAGAACTGCAGAGGCCATAAATAGAACTATTTGCTGCGGCTAATCGGCTTTGTGCCAATCGGTTTACAGAGCCGGTATTCGTGACTGGCCCTAATTTGGTAGGAGCCTGCCCCCAATTGTTCCTATGTGGACAACCGATGACAAAAGCAGGCAATCACCTCCCGCAGCAAATATCCTAGTATTTGTGTTCAAGTTCAGGAGTCTTCAATTTGGCTCTGACTTTTTCAAGCATTCTCCGCGCTCCTCGACGAGCTAGTTCCGACTGATTGGGGGAGTCCTTTGCTATTTGGAGAACACGTATTGCTGCATCAGGGCCCAATCCTTGGACCAAGTTAATGAGTGTGAAAAAGACAGTGCGTGCTTTCTCCGATTCAGCGACTGCACATAAAATAGTGATAGGGTCTATCCCCTCTACCTCTAAGGCGGCCTTGTCTATTTTTGCGATTTCCACCAAGACGTGAATTGCTGTATATCGCTGCGCAGCCTGTGGTCCCGCCAGGGCCATTTCTGTAGCCAGGTCATATCCGCGCGGATCGCCAAGCTCTGCCAGGACCTTTGTCACCTCCAGGGCTCTACGAAGGTTGAAATTTCTGGTTGCATTTTGTTGTTCGATTGTCCTTTGATCTGCATTTGGCTCGATAGGCAATGGACCCTTGTTTTGTGCAACAATCTGCTGAAAGTCTTGACGCATTTGCTCAAGGCCACTTCTGTCTCCCAGCGTACCAAGCAAGTGGGCAGCTCTAATCCGCACCTCTATTTCTCGGTCATCGAGAAATGATTTTAGCGTTCGGATTGCTTCCTTGCCAATGCGCCGGGTGAGCACTTCCAGTGCTTGATGTCGGACAAAGTAACTTGGGCTTTTTGTAGCGGCCAATATCTCTTCCAATGTATCCACCGGGTAGCCTAGCCGCTTTAAGTTCTCGGCAGGGTCCATTGGGACCTTGTCCCCCAACGCGGCCGAGTTAGTATAGAACAACAAGGCAATCAGAATTAGCTTGATGTTCAAGAGTACGTTTCCATTTGTCCACGAGTTTCTCATTTTCAAATGTCCTTTCCCTCATAGATTCAGTTTATATTATACAGCTTGTTAAAAGGTTCCGAAAGAGCACAGGAGTCTATTGTCCGTTGGATACTCAAGGCATACAATTACCGCAATTCCAAACGCTACAGATAGAATTAATTAAATCCTCAAAACAAGCAGCCGCCGCTTCGATTGCGAGAGTATCCCCCGTATCATACCAGGCAGTGACAGCGCGTGCCCATGCTTGATATACAGCAGTCACAATGGCACTTTCACGGGCGCTGGCGGCAGCTTGACAGGTCGTGGTAGTCGCGTCATCACAATCAATTGTCATATCACTTATCGAAGGGTCTCCCAAAAACGCGGTTTGTTCAGCTTCAAGAAAATCTAACCATTCAATATAGTGTGCATCCTCATGCTTCTGTATACACGTAGAATTGCCATAAGGAGGGCATGTTGGGCTTGCCGCACTAAACGTATTGTATATATCGCATAGATTATCCTCGTTGATGTCTGGGTCGTTTCCATCCTCGATCTCAGTAAAGAGGTGCGGACACACAACACACGGTGTATTACCATCGGCGTAAACGCTAAATATCCATTTGCAGTCGTAGTAGGTAGGCAATGGAATGGTAATTGTTGGGGGATACATAGGACCTGTTCTTCCGCAACTCGTACCGCAATGTTCCTCACCAGTCAACATGTGCGATGCGAAAGAAATCGCTTGGGAGCTACCTTCAGAGCATCCGTCTGGCAAAGAGACGGTCGAAGTGCCCTGAAAATCTACGTAGGGGTCGTCACGGGTGCTGCCCGGGCAGGGGTCGTCCATTGAATTGGGCACATCATCAACCCTCAGAGTGATTTTAACTTCCTGGATACAGGGCGGTGCTCTCCAAGCGAAGTTAGCTGCATTTGAGCTGAGCGGCGTCCCATCACTTGCAGTCCACGAGTAGGTAAGCGAATCGGCGGGATGACCCTCACCAACTCCTGGCTTAAACCAGTGGTCGGTATCGGAAACCGACGAGGTATGGGTTTTCTGCTCGCAGAGTTTTGCGTTCTGCACATTGATAGAGCCGACAATCGGAGTTCCTGTATCCCAGCACTTGCAGGCAACGCAATCTCCGTCCACGCATTTATAACACTCGTCGCATGGAACACAGCTCGAGCCGTTCCAATAATAGCAATCGGGACAGTCGGGCGGAGGACACGCTGTTGTAACCATCGTAAGGCCACATAATGATAAGGAACTGGTAAACAAGATTATGCATTTTCTCGTCATTTTTTCGCTCCTTGTAATTTTGCAAGGCGTGCCTTTGCACCATTTAGACGTGGGTCCTGCGAATCAGCGGTCTCAATAAATATGCGATACATTTCTGCCGCCAAATACAAGTTGCCCATTTTTTCGTAAGTCTGGCCCAATCCTAATAAGGCATGCCCAAATAGCGAACAATCCGGATAGTTTTCGACAACTTTTTGATACGCCTCTTCTATTTTAGGATTTGCCTCTGATTCTGATAAAGCCCGTGACTCTCGCAGCTTCTCGTAGCATTCACCGATCAAGGACTGCGCGCTCCAGGCGTACTGATAGTCAGGCCACTGATTAACCACCCTTTGAAAGTGTTCTATGGCTTTTTCCTGTTCATCCAATCGACGATAGCAAACCGCCGAGAAATAGTATGCATGTACCGTATATGTAGGCTCGATTGGTAATTCGGTTATTATTTTTTGCCATACACCCAAGGCTTTCGCATAAGGTTCTTTCGCCAGATCGGTATGACCTTCCTTTCGCTTGGAGGTAGCCTCATAGTAATATTTTTCTCCTACAGTAAATATTGTCTCGGCCAAATCCGGATGGTTACTAAAGTCGGCGATTAAAGTATCGAGCACTTTCTGGGCCGCGGCGTCATCGCCAGCTTGTATGGAGCACAAGGCATCCATCTTGGAGGCTCCCATCAGTGCCTTGGTAGCATGGGCATCGTTCGGATACTGCCAGGCTACCTGCTGGTAAGTATTCCTTGCCTGCTCATACTGGCCTGCGGCGTCCAGCCGCTTTGCGAACCAGTAAAGTGCTCCGGGCAAGGCTGGATGTTCGGCAAAGTCGGCAACGAATTTATCAATCGCTTGTTGCGCGTCGGTATACTTGCCAGAGGCAATAAGAGAAAAGATATAAATCTCGGGGCCATCGTATCGAGCTTTAGCAGCATACGGACTGTCAGGATAAACCTGAATTATCTGTTCATACAGAGACCTTGCTTCTTCGTACCTGGCCGGCAACTCATATCTTTCTGCGATAGCATACATTGCTTCCGCCAGGTCTGGATGAGCAACAAAATCGGCAGTTAATTTATCCAGTTCTGCCTGGGCTTTAGTGTAATCTTTGGCGTCGATGAGGGACAAAATATTTCTCTTGGAAAGATATATCTGCGCGTTGCTTGCGTATGAACTGTTAGGATACTGCTTCAGGAGCAGTTCGCAGACGCCTTTTGCTTCTTCATATTTGCGCGAGCCGTCGTATCTTTTGGCAATATTGTAAAGCGTTGCCGGCACGGGCTCGGGAAGCTCTATCTCACTTTTGCCCATAAGGTTTACTATCTCAGCCTGCGACAGACCGTAGTTATAGATACGGACATCGTCGATAAGGCCATTCCACTGCCGACCCGGCACCTGCGCGTTTTCACCGATGTACACCTCGTAGTTGCTTGTGTCTACCGAGTTGCCAGCAGCTTTTGCAGCTTCCAGAAGTCCATCTATGTACAGGTAAAGTGCTGACCCATCGAATACTCCGGCGATATGATGCCATTTTCCGTCATTGACAGTGGTGCTGCCAGTTATGGACCAGGGAACTTCGCCTACGCCGTCCCACCTGGTGGCGGCAGTACCGTTGCAGGCAAACTCGATGGTGTCTGAATCACCTGCTCTGGCCAGTCTCCAGGAGTTGTCGCCCTTGCTGATAATCGTCTGGTGTTTTTTGTCAAAGTTGTTGACCTTTATCCAGGCTGCAATGGTGAGCTGCTTGGTGAGGTTAAACAGTGAGCCGTTGCCACAGTTCACATAATCAGCACTGGCGTCCAGGTCAATTGCCTGGCCGATTACACCAGCTTTATACGTTGGACCGCCAACGAGGATGCCGTTGCCCCCAGGGCCCAAGCCAGAAGTATTGATGGCGTTACCTTCGAACGGATAGTGTGCCACCAGGCCAGCCGGGTCTGCAACTACTGCTTTAATGGTCTGAGACGAGGGACCGGCAAAAGATAATGGCCTTAGCAGAGAAACTAAGATAAGACATAACAACCAGATGTGGTGCGACTGTTTGGTGCTCATAGCGAACCTCCTGCGCAATTGCGCTTACGTTAAGGTTGCCTGATCAACGGTGGCATGCCCGGCTAATTACGTTATTTTTCGCCTTGGAGTTTGAGCAAAATCAACGATGCTTATATGTTGCAAGCTCACTGAAAAATCTATCCATATTTAAGATTACCTCTGCTGTTGCGCAATTGTCAAGAAAATTTTTGAAAAATTTCAAAAAAATTCTTCGGCGGTCACTTCGATTGTTTTTGCGCTTACATGCGGATGCGCACAAGGCTTTGTTTTGAGGCACTTACGAGAGAAGATGGACTCTCCTAGAAAGTCGAGCGCAAAAAAAAGCCGGAGCTTTTTGGCTCCGGCTACGTGAGACAGCTTTTCATTAGCAGATATAGACCAAACTTATGAACTATCCACTGCCTCACTAAAACCAAGATACTTAGAAGAAGAAAAGAACGCTTATATCAACAAACATCATTATAGATGCCGGGGCGAGTTTTGCAAGCATTTTTTCAAAAAATTTTCAATTTTTTCGCCATTGTTCAGAACGGGGTAAGACTTTCCTGAACCCTGTAAGGCGTCATTTTCCCCGTAACTCCTTTTTGGGCAGAGTATTATGAGTGTTCGTGGCGGTTGAACCGGCGCGAAAAGTGTTACCTTTGGGCATACGATGCGCAAGCATACCATTTTTTCCAAGCGTTTCTATCGGGGTGCCCTATTCGCTCAAGTAAACCCTATATGTTGAGATGTTTTAGTTTTCGTCCTCGTCCATGCCTGGCCGCGGGGCAGCGCGGGTCAGGGCAGGCTCTGCCCGGCTACGGCTTGGCGCTTCCCGCTCCGGCGAAGCGCTTCCGGCTACGGCTCGGCGCTTCGCCGCGACGAGTCGCCGAGACGAGTTGCCGAGACGATAGTGTGCCGAAGGGCCAGGTTTATTTGGCGGTTTTACCAGAAGTTTCCTCGGCGTGCCGGGCTCGGCCAATTCGACATTCAGGCTCACATCTGGTAAACTCGTCCTGTTATGAGCAAGGACCTTAAAGAAAAAACGCTCGCTGAGCTGGAGCAGATAGTCATCGGCCTGGGCCAGAAAAAATACCTGGCAGAATACATCTTTCATTTTATCCACAATGAGGCGGCCACTGAGATTGCTCAAATTACTCCGCTGAACAAGGCTTTTCGGTCACAGCTAACCGACCAGGGCTACTATATCTCCCGGCTTGCCGGCGTAAGCAAACTCACCGGCAAAGACGGCACGGTCAAGTACGCCCTTACGCTGGGCGCCCGGCCGAATGCGCGGATTGAGGCCGTGCTGCTGCTCGATAACCGGCGTAAGACGCTCTGCGTTTCCACTCAGGTCGGCTGCGCACTGGGCTGCCCGTTCTGCGCTACGGGAAGGCTCGGCTTTCGCCGGGATCTGACCGCCGCCGAAATCGTTGACCAGGTGAATATCGTCGCCCGTGATGCGTCGTGCGTCGCGCCAGCAAACTCCGCAATACGCAATATGCACAGCGCAGGACGAATAAGAAATGTCGTTTATATGGGCATGGGCGAGCCGCTTCTAAATTACCATGCCGTGGTCAAGTCGGTCGCTATACTGAATCATCCGAAGGGTAAGAATATCGGCATCCGACATATAACTATCAGTACCTGCGGCATAGCGCCGGCGATCAGAAAACTGGCTTCTGAAGATCTGCATCCGAAGCTGGCGGTGTCGCTGAACGCCCCGAGCGACGCTCTGCGGACACAGTTAATGCCCATAAACGCGAAGTATCCGATAGCGGAGCTGCTAAAGGCGGTGCGATTCTACCAGGATAGGACCAGCCAGCGGGTCTCCTTCGAGTACGTTATGATAAAAGGGCTGAACGATTCGGCGGCGCACGCCCGAATGCTCGTCAACCTGCTGCGAGGGCTTATGTGCCACGTGAATCTTATCGAGCACAATCCGTATCCGGGCTGCGAGTTTGCCGGCAGCGACAGCGAGCGAATCAGACAGTTTGCGTCGATTTCGGAGCGCGCCGGCATTGAGACCACCGTGCGCTTCAGGATGGGCCGGGACATACGGGCGGCCTGCGGCCAGCTGGGAGCCGACTGGCTGACGGTTGAATGAGAATGAGCGGAAAATCGACCAGACGTGACCTTTCGATAATCACTGTCGGTTTGTCGCCGGCCTGGGACATAACCTGCTGCGGGCGCAATCTGGATTG
>Ga0315274_10008133_pt1 | contig 15183 bp, 14 predicted proteins | sample YL17G02_20_MG_FD_203700 | JGI IMG/M metagenome (GOLD analysis project Ga0315274, IMG submission 203700) | Sediment microbial communities from Yellowstone Lake, YNP, Wyoming, USA - YL17G02_20 | ecosystem: Environmental > Aquatic > Freshwater > Lake > Sediment | place: USA: Wyoming | collected... | reverse complement strand
GCGTCATCGTCCCCATCATGATCTGGGTCACGCAGAAAGACAAATCCCGCTTTGTCTACCTCCAGGCTTTGCAGGCCGCGGCCTACCAGCTTGTCTTGTTCGTCGCCACCCTCCTGGGCTGGGGCTGCTACATCCTCTCATTCGTCCTGTTGATCCCCACAATGGTATTTATACAGCCAAGCTCCGAGTGGCCGGCGCTGGCCGCCACGTTCTTCCCATTTTGCGTCTTGGGATTGATCGGCCTGGGCTGGTTGTTCTTCCTGATCTACGGCATCGTGGCCGCCATACAGGTCTTCCAGGGCAAAGACTTCCGCTACATCGTCATCGGCGACCAGGTAGAGCGCTTCATGCAGAAGTAATGCCTGCACTGGTGCTCAAACCCGGACGCGAGAAATCGCTCCTGCGCCGCCACCCGTGGATCTTCTCCGGCGCGATTGGCCGCGTGGATGGAAATCCCGATTCGGGCGGGACCGTGGACCTGCTCTCCTCGAAAGGCGACTTCCTGGCCCGAGCCGCTTACAGCCCCCTTTCGCAGATCCGCGCCCGCGTCTGGACCTTCGACCCGGTCGAGGCGGTGGACGCGGATTTCTTCCGCCGCCGAATCTCTTGCGCCCTCGCTGTACGGGCGGGTCTGAGACCCGCCCCTACAGACGCCTTCCGTCTGATCCATGCGGAATCGGATGGCCTGCCTGGCCTGATCGTGGATCGCTACGCCGGTACGCTCGTTGTCCAATTCCTGGCAACCGGGGCGGAAACCTGGCGCGAAACCATCGCCGATCTGCTCATCGAAATCACCGGTCTGCAAAACATCTACGAACGCTCCGACGCCGACGTGCGTGAACTGGAAGGCTTGCCGCCGCGCGTGGAGGCGTTACGCGGCGCGCTTCACGAAACACGAATCACGATCCACGAAAACGGCCTGGAATTCCTCGTCAACATCGCCACCGGCCACAAAACCGGCTTCTACCTCGACCAGCGCCTCAACCGCGCCCGCGTGCGTCAGTTGGCGGAAGACCGCCAGGTCTTGGATTGTTTTTGCTACACCGGCGGGTTTACGGTCAATTCATTGGCAGGCGGAGCAAAATCGGTGTTATCGGTGGATTCCTCCGCCGATGCGCTGGCTCTCTGCCGCGAAAACGTCTCCCTCAACGCTCTTCCCTCTACGCTCCACCCTCCTCCCTCCACGCTCCACTCCACTTTAGAAGGCGATGTTTTTCAAGTTTTACGCAAATTTCGAGACGAAGGCCGCTCGTTTGACATGATCATCCTCGACCCGCCCAAGTTCGCGCCAACCGCAGCCCAGGCCGAAAAAGCAGCGCGCGGCTACAAGGACATCAACCTGCTGGCCTTCAAGCTGCTGCGTCCGGGCGGGATTCTGGTCACATTCTCCTGCTCCGGCGGCGTGGACGCGGCTTTGTTCCAGAAGATCGTGGCCAGCGCGGCGCTGGACGCGTGTGTGGAAGCACAGATCGTGGAATATTTAGCGCAAGGGCCAGATCACCCCGTGGCGCTCAATTTCCCCGAGGGGGCGTATTTGAAGGGGTTGGTGTGTGTGAAAATTTAGACCCTAAAGGTCTCGGAGACTTCTAGGGTCTTCCGTCCCCGGTCATTACTTTCTTGGTTTTAAAGGTAATCACCAACGAATCGTCTCACCCCTTCTAAAAAGCTCCCCACATCAGCTTGAGTGTATGCATCCCAATCACCATGAGCTGCTTTATTGCGCAAGTCCGCCCATGCGGTTATTTACTTCTGTTTTGCAATATTGTATACCCCGGCTTTGCAAAGATTAGTATTCATCTTGTCTAACTTGCCTAATGAAATATTTTCACGTCCGCATATTTCCTTAAGACACATTTCTAGGGCAACTCCTGTAAGAACACAAGCCGGATCTTTCAAGCCAGCATCTAAAAGTTCGGTCGCTTGATCTAACGCATCGTCAGTTACTTCGGCTTTTATTAATGAGCGGACGTCAAATAAATAACCCCCATCATAATCCTCTCTAGCTGCTCGAAAAATCCCTTTACAGATTTCAATAGATGCCCTGTCGTCGCCATCTTCAGCGTATTCATAATTTTCAGCAAATTTCTTGCAATGCAAACTCTTTTCTCCAAAAGTCCTCTGTAATAGGCTTAGAACACTGATCGCCCATTCGTGGAACTTATCAATATCAACCGATTCTTCGGAAACGAGTAAATTCGCCTTATCAGCAAGTTCTGCAAATCTTTTTGAGACGAGCCTATCCGCCTTCATGGTATTCACCCATTGTTCACGCCAAGAAAACCATTGTGTATTAATCTTCTCCCAGCGACAAAATCGAGCGCAGCAGACCGGCGATGAGCACCCCCAGCTTCATGCCCTTGCCGGGTGTGATGGCCAGTTGCTGGCCGCTCTGCTCGGCGCGCTTGGTCAGCAGGTAAGCCGCGCCGAGACCGGTCAACGCGCCGAGGGCCGCGCCGATGAGCAGGGTTTTGACTTTCCAGGTGTTGTCGGTTTCTGGGGTTTCGATAATGGCGTTTTCTTCCATGAGGGCAATCCTTTCAGTAGGGCGGGATTCTATCCCGCCACCACTCTCTGGCGGGAATGGAATCCCGCCCTACGTCTATTTGAACAGCGATTTCAACGCTGCCCGCGCCTGTTCCAGCCATACAACCGGCTTGACCGCCACGTCAGCCCCGCGCTTCACTCCGGCGACGAACCGTAAAGCGAAGTTTTGAGCCTGGAGGGTGTAGCGCGGCGTGATCTGCGTCAGGCGGGCAACGGCATAGATCATCCCCCCAAGCACAGCCATGCACAACAGCGCAAAGAGCATCAGCGGCGCGACCAGCAAGATGGTGGCGACATCAGCCCAAAGTCTGGTTTGGCCCGCTTCCGCGCCAATGACAAAGCCACCCGCCACAAGGAACAGCACAACAACTAACAAGATTGGCGTTAGTATCTGCCAGAAACGTTGACGCTTATATGCCCGCAGTGTGGGTGAGTCGAAGTGAGACAAGTCAGACATAGGCTTATTTTAGCACGAAATCAATTACTCTCTCGTCATCGCATCCATGGCCGCCACCGCAGCCACCTGGACGATATCGTTCACCTCGTCGCCGGTCTGCAGTACGTGAACGGGCGCGCCCGTCCCAAGCAGGATCGGGCCAATCGCCTTGGCGTTGCCCAGGCGCGCCAGCAGCTTGTAGGCGATGTTGGCCGATTCGAGCGAGGGGAAGACCAGCACATTGGCATCCTTGACCGCGCTGAAAGGATAGCGTTCGCGGACAATCTCAGGCACCACCGCGGTATCGGCCTGCATCTCGCCATCCGCGACAATAGAGGGGTAGCGTCCCTTGAAAAGCGCAACGGCTCTGGCGATTTTCTCCTGGTACGGATGCGGCGTTGAGCCAAAGTTGGAGAAGGAAAGGAAGGCCACGCGCGGCTCGATTTCGAGCTGGCGGGCGAACTCGGCAGCGCGACCGGCGATCTCGGCCAGGTCTTCGGATGACGGGTCAATGTTGACGGTCGCATCCGTGAACAGGTAGACGCGATCGTCCACAATCATGATGTAGACACCAGTTACCAGGCCCGCGCCGGCACCGAATTCGTTGGCACGGGCGTGGTGAACCTGCAACGCCGGGCGGATGACTTCCGGGTATTCGTAAGTCAGTCCGGAGACGAACGCCTCGGCATCCCCCATCTTGACCATCAGCGGGCCAAGCACGTTCGGCTCACGCACGCGCTTATACGCTTGCGCTGAGGTGATGCCCTTGCGCTCGCGCAACTCGTGATAGGCGCGGGCATAGGCGTCAATCCTCGGGAAATTGGTCGGGTCAACGACCTCCGCGCAGCAGGTCAGGCCGAGTCCAGTGGCCTTTTCCTGGATCACATCCGGGCGTCCGATCAGGATCGGCGCGGCAATGCCCTCATCCTGGATCTGCGCCGCGGCGCGGATGATCTTTGCCTCCTCGCCCTCTGCGAAGACGATGCGCTTGAGGGGTTTGGCGGACCTGGCCTTGTTCATGATGAAGTAACGCACGCGCTCCCCCTTACCCAGCCGGTAGGCCAGTTGTTGGCGGTACTCTTCCAGGTCAACCGGCTTGCGGGCTACGCCGGTCTCCATCGCAGCCTTTGCGACTGCTGGTGATTCCCATAGGATGACGCGCGGGTCGAGCGGCTTGGGGAGGATGTAATCCGGGCCGAATTTCAAACTATCCACATCATAGGCGCGCAGGAAGCTATCGGGCACGTCCTCTTTGGCAGGCGCGGCCAGGGCGTGCGAGGCGGCGACCTTCATCTCCTCGTTGATGGCGCGGGCGCGCACATCCAGCGCGCCGCGGAAGATGAACGGGAAGCCGAGCACGTTGTTGATCTGGTTGGGATAGTCCGAGCGGCCAGTGGCGACGATGGCGTCCGGGCGGGCCTGGCGCGCCAGCTCGTATTTGATCTCCGGGTCCGGGTTGGCCATGGCGAAGATGAGCGGGCGCTCGGCCATGCCCTTGACCATCTCAGGCGTCAGGATGTCAGCAATCGAGAGGCCGTAGAACACGTCCGCGCCGCGCATGGCCTCGGCCAGGGTGCAGGCCTCGGTCTCGTGGGCGAAGCGCTGCTTGTACTTGTTCATGTTCTCAGTGCGACCGGTGTAGACCACACCCTTCGTATCCACCAGCGTGACGTTCTCGCGCCGCACCCCCAGCCGGATCATCAACTCGCCGCACGAAATGGCGGACGCCCCGGCGCCTGAGATCGTTATCTTGACCTCATCCATTTTCTTGCCGACGACCTCCAGGCCGTTCATCAGCGCTGCCCCGGAGATGATCGCGGTGCCGTGCTGGTCATCGTGGAAAACGGGAATGTCGAGCATTTCCTTGAGCTTTTCTTCGATGTAGAAACACTCCGGCGCTTTGATGTCTTCCAGGTTGATGCCGCCAAAGGTGGGCGAGATTGCCTTCATCACCGTAATGATTTCGTCGGGATCGCGGCTGTCCATCTCGATGTCGAACACGTCAACGTCGGCGAACTTCTTGAAAAGTAAGCCCTTGCCCTCGAAGACGGGTTTGCCGGCCAATGCGCCCCGGTCGCCCAGGCCGAGGATGGCGGTACCGTTCGAGATGACGGCCACCAGGTTACCTTTCGAGGTGTACTCGTAAGCCAGCTCGGGGTCTTTCTCGATCTCAAGGACAGGCACCGCCACACCCGGCGTGTAGGCCAGGCTCAGGTCGCGCTGGGTGTCCATCGGCTTGGTGGGGATGACCGCTATCTTGCCGGTTTTACCCTTCAAATGATGGTATTCCAGGGCTTCCTCGTTCGTCACTTTAGGCATGGTTCCTCCGGTAAATTGGAATGTAGTCGTTTGTATACATAAACAGGCCAATTATGTCACATTTTGTCCAATTCAGCATAGGGGAGCAGTTGAACGAGATAATAATATCTCTCCTAAACGAGAGATTATCTCGTTCTACATCGGCCATTTTCAAGTATAATATGCGTAACAGTTGGTGTACCATATCGCCGCTTCTTTACAAAGAGCGGTCACGGCTTACAAACGGAACTCTTGGAAAATCCTGGGGTACTCCCCTCGCCTTGGAATATTCGGGCAGAATGAATTGAGAAGTCAGGTCCTTTCGAATTTGTTGTACTCTACGTTGATCAGGAAAAGCATATCCGTACGAACCAACGACTTCGCGATAACCCCCCGATCCTGGTGACTTGACTCGTCGCCAGATTTGATTTTTCCCACGTTTTGCCTCTGGCAGGATGTGGATACAGGCATATCCAGGAACACTTCCACAGCCGTGGCCCCCACAGGCGGCCTGCGGCTGTGTGCGTTTAAACCCCTCTCCCAAGGGGAGAGGAGTGAAGAAGGCGAATGCGGACGATAACGGCAATCGAGCCTCAGAGGAAGAACCCCCGGCGGGTGAACGTCTACCTGGACGGAGAATTCGCCCTCGGACTGTCCAGCCTGGTGGCTGCCTGGCTGAAGGTCGGGCAGACGCTGGCTGAGGAGAAGATCGCTTCGCTGCAAGCCGAGGATGAGCAGGAGTCCGCCTACCAGAAGGCGCTGCACTTCCTGAGCTACCGGCCGCGTTCCACAGCCGAGGTGCGGCAGAACCTGAACAAGCACAACGTGCCGGAGTCGCTGATCGAAGCGACCCTGGAACGCCTCCAGCGCAGCGGCCTGGTGAACGACGAAGCTTTCGCCCGCGCCTGGGTCGAGAATCGCAGCGAGTTCCGCCCGCGCAGCAAGTTGGCGCTCAAGATGGAGCTGCGGCGCAAAGGCCTCGACGACGAGCTTATCCAGTCTGTGCTGGTTGAAGGTGTGGACGAAGAGAGCCTGGCTTTGCAAGCGGCGCGGAAATACGTCCGCAGGCTCGCGGGTCTGGAACGCTCCGAGTTCCGCGTCAAACTGAGCGGGTTTCTGTCCCGCCGCGGCTTTTCTTATTCCACGATTGCCCCGGTCGTCTCTCAAGTCTGGCAAGAGATGCGCCAGACGGCGGATGGCAGGGAGAAAATTAACAACGAGGAAAATCTATGAATCCGAATCCGATAGATTATTTGATCATGGGCCTGGCCCTGGTCGTGGGGCTGGCGGTGGGGTACTTCTTCAACCGCTATCTTTCCGAGAAGGCGCAGCGGCAGCAGCGCGAAAAAGCCGAAAAGATCCTTCAGGAAGCTAAAGAAAAAGCACAGACAATCGAAATCCAGGCACGCGACAACGCTCTCAAGGCGGGGCAAGCCGCTGAGGCCGAGATCGGCCACCTGCGCTCGGAACTCAACCGCGAGGACGAGCGTTTGCAGAAACGCCGCTCCGAGCTGGACCTGCGCGTGGAGCGACTCGAACAGCGCGAACAAGCGGTGAACAAACGCCAGAGCACCGTTGATCGCCGTTTCAACGAGATCGAAAATTTACACAAGCAGCAAATGGACGAACTCCAGAAGATCGCGCAGATGAGCACGGACGAGGCGCGCACCATCCTGCTCAGCGAGGTCGAGAAAGAATCGCGCAACGATATGGCGCGCATCATCCGCCAGATCGAAGCCGAGGCGCGCGAGGAAGGCGAGCGCCGCGCCCGCAAGCTGATCACGGACGCCGTCCAACGGGTCGCCTCGGACCACGTGGCCGAAGTGGCGACCTCGCTCGTCCCGCTGCCGAACGAGGAGATGAAAGGCCGCATCGTGGGCCGCAACGGACGCAACATCCGCGCCTTCGAGCAGGCCGCCGGTGTGGACGTCATTGTGGACGACACGCCCGAGGCGGTCACGATCTCCTGCTTCGACCCGGTACGGCGCGAGGTGGCCCGCCGCGCCCTGGCCCGCCTGATCCTGGATGGCCGCATCCACCCGGCGCACATCGAAAAGGTGCTGGACGATGAACAGAAGGCCATCGAAAAGACCATCGTCGAGGCCGGCGAAGAGGCCGCCTTCGACGCTGGCGTGCCTGGCCTGCACCCGGAAGTCCTGCGCATGATGGGGCGGTTGAAATTCCGCACCTCCTACGGGCAGAACCAACTGGCCCACGCCGTGGAGGTCGCCAAGCTGTCCGGCATTCTGGCCGCCGAGTTGGGCGCAAACATCGAAATTGCCAAGCAAGGCGGCTTCCTGCACGACCTGGGTAAGGCCATGGATCACAACCAGGAAGGCACACATGCCATGCTGGGCGCCGAATTTGCCAAGCGCTACGGCGTCAACCCGGCGGTGGTCAACGCCATCGCTGCCCATCACCACGAGGTCGAGCAAGATTCGATCGAGGCGGTGATCGCCGAATCCGCAGACGCTATCTCGGGAGCGCGACCCGGCGCACGGCGTGAAGATCTGGAAGCCTACATCAAGCGCATCCGTGCCTTGGAAGACCTGGCCGCCTCGTTCCCTGGTGTCAACCAATGTTACGCCATCCAGGCCGGGCGCGAGGTGCGCATCATCGTCGAGCCGGGAGATATAGACGACCTGGCCGCGGCACGCCTGGCGCGCGACATCGCCAAGAAGATCGAGGAGACGATGCACTACCCCGGCCAGATCCGCGTGACGGTGATACGGGAGACGCGGGCGGTGGAGTACGCGAAGTAGTTCGTTAATCGTGTGGTCGGATGGTCACGTAGTCGGATAGTCGCGTGGTCGGATGATAATGTGGTGTAAAAATGGAACCTCCCGCCGGGTGATTGACGGGAGGTTTTGGTTCTAATCCCGCACAAACGGATTCCCCCTCCTCTCCTCCCCCACCCTCGTCTCCTCCCCATGCCCCGATAAAATCCTCGTCTCCTCCGGCAAAGTGAACACCTGCTCGCGGATACTTCTCACCAGCGCCTCCCAATCGCCGCCGGGCAAATCCGTCCGGCCAACGCTGTTCTGGAAGATCAAGTCGCCGCTGAAGAGAGTACCTGCACTGAGCGAAGTCGAAGTGTTGGCTTCGGCACAGTAGAACATGCAATGGCCCGGCGTATGCCCCGGTGTGTGACGCACCTCGAAGGACAGGTTGCCCAGGCGCAGGGTCTGGCCATGGACGAGATCAATCGTTGGCGCGGGGCCGGGGTCAATACGAAAACCAAACAGCGGCGCGCCGCCTTGTAATTGCCACAAGTCGCGGTCGAGCGGATGGAGCGCAACAGCAGGTTGTGGGTCCAGGCCGGCGGCGATCTCGCCCGCGCCGCCGATGTGATCGAAGTGGGCGTGGGTATACCACATCTGTCCGATGCGCCAGCCGCGTTTTTTGGCTTCGGCCAGGATGAGATGACCATCCCAAGCTGGATCAATCACAGCGGCCTCACCGGTTTCGGGATTGGCGACCAGGTAGGCATTGGTCAGAACAGGGCCGAGGGTGAAGGGGACGATTTCTAAGGGCATAGTCAACAGTTATCAGTAATCAGTCATCAGTAATCAGTCGTTAGTGGTCAGTCACTGGTAACTGATCACTGGTTACTGAATCGCGCGGTGCAAAAACCAGGCTGACCAGGATGGCAACGCCGATCAGCGCCAGGCTGACCGGGTAGACGCTGACCGGATCTTGGGTATACAAATAGCCAGCCAGTAGCGGGGCCAGGATGGCGGTCAACGAGTTGACGGTCTCGGTGATGCCGTAGGCCAGTCCCATCTGGGCCTGATGGATGAGGGGGCGCACCTGGGCAAAGATCAACATGCGGGCGGCGCGGAAGCCGCCCATCAGGAAATAACCGACCGCGTACCAGATGGCGTTATCACCCTTCCAAAGCAGCAAAGCGAACAGGGCAACCGCCGCCTGCGCCAGCAGGAATCCCAGCCGGGCGCTGAACTGGCCGAGCAGGAGATTGAGCAGGGCATTGCCTAGGCTGCCGGCCGAGCCGATCCAGCCGATCACGCTCAGGGAGAGGCCGCGCTCATTCTGCAGGAATTTCGGCGTCAGCGGCTGCGGCAGATACATGACGAACATCGTCACGAACGTAATGGCCAGGAAGCCCAGGAAACGTTGGTTGGTTAACAACCTGGCAGGAGGCGAATCCGGGTCGTGGCCGTCGCGCGGTTGAGCACGCAAAAAGAACAAAATGACAGTAGAGGCCATAACCACAACAGCGGCGACGAAGTACACCGTCCGCAAGCCGAAATGGTCGCCGATCCAGCCGCCGGTGATTGGGCCGATCACCGAACCCAGGTTGAAGGCGGCCGAGGTCAGGGTCATGGCGCGTGCGGGGGAAAGCTTGCCGCGCGCCGCCGTCACGTAGCTCTGCAGCGGCGAGGAGACGAAAGCCGTCAAGCCATACAACAGCATCCCGATGACGAAAACCGGCAGGGTGCGCGCCAGGGCCATGACGCAAATGGCGATCAGGCCCGAGGTCCAGGCCGCCACGAGCAGGGGACGCCGCCCAACCCGGTCGGAGAGGTAGCCGGCCGGGATGTGGGTCACCATCATCGCCATCCCGAAGGCGCTGAACACACCCGCGATGGTCATCGTGCTGGCACCCAGTTGTTGCAGATAGATCGGCTGGAAGAGCAGGAACATGCCCTCGCCCACGCCCCAGGCAAAGAGCGAGGCGGCGATCAGGAGCAGGTCGGCGCTCATGCAGGCTTCGAGACCCGCTCGATGAAACCAGCAGCCGCCTCGAAAACGCGCCCACGCATCAGCTCCTCGGTGATGACGTGCCCGCCGCCCTCCACCCACAGCATCTCTTTATCGGCTGTGCCCAAGTGTTCGTAAATCTGCGCCATGCTATCCTTGACAACATGGTCGTCATCCCGCGAGTGGATGAGCAGCACCGGCGCCTGGATTTTCGGCAGCGAGTCGTGCATCACGGCCATCAATTGGTTCAACTCCGCCACCGAGCGGATCGGGTTATTGGGGTAAGAGACGTGTTGATTGAACGCCTCTTTGTCGAACCAGCCGGCGTCTGGGGTCTCATCGCCTTTTGGCACGTATGGGATGAAATGGGAGATTAGCTTTGCCCAGCGGATGCGAGGATCATCGGGCAGTTTATACGGCGTGGACATGGCGACGACACCCGCGACCCTGAACCTGCTGGCGAAAGTCAAGGACAGGATGCTGCCCATCGAGAGGCCGAGCAGGAATACCCGATCCGTACAGGAGCGCAGCAGGTTATAGCCATCCTCGACCGAGAGCAGCCAATCGGTGTAACGCGCGCGGATCATATCTTCGGGCTTCGTCGCGTGGCCGGCCAGACGGATACCGAGCACGGTGTAGCCCTGCTGGTTGAGGTACTCGCCCAGCCAGCGCATTTCCTTCGGCGCGCCGGTGAAGCCGTGGATGACCATGCAGCCAATACGGGCATGAGCACCCTTACCAGAGAAGAAAAAGGGTTCAGCAGTTGGGATGATTTGGTTCATAGGAGGAAAGAGTGAGAAGTGAGCGACGAGTGGTGAGGATACGTGACGAGCATACTGATTATAAGCGCGGCGCGGCAATTCGCAACGGCTTTCTTAAGACGCGTTTCTCATTTCCCATCACAGCTTGATCTCCAGAATGGGCAAGGCGCGGGTCTGGCCGTCCAGCTCGTAGACGCGCTCGCCGACCTTCTGCGCCCCCATGCGCGCGTAGAAGCCCAGCGCGTTCGGGTCGGATTCGATTTCGAGCCTCGCGATTCCCAATTCCCGGCAGCGGGACAGGGCATGAGCGAACAGCCCCTCGCCGAGGCCCTTACCCATGAACCCTGGCAGCACCCACAGATGCTCCAAAATCGCCTTTGGCCTGGAAGGGATCAGCCCGTAAAAGGCGACCACCTCGCCGCCGACTGCTGAGACGTAGACCTCGTTGCGAGTAATGAAATCGGGCGTGATGGTCAAGCCTGCCGTCCAGCGCGCCATCCAGCTCTCCGGATAGCCCCAATAGCGCTTGGCATCCAGGGCGATCTCGGTCAGCCGCCCGGCGTCGTTGGGTGCAGCGCGGAGGAATTCGCAATGATCGTTCATAGCTAAGAATACAGCAAAAGGGTATACACATCCAGCTTCAATTCCAATTGCGTACCTTCGAAGGCTGCCTGCGGGCCGTCTGGCGAGAGCGCCTGCCCCCTGACCGTTCGCTCGAACGTGACAGTCACTCTCTGCGGTTGATCGGCGTAATTGACCAGGTGAAGCTGCTCCTGCCTGCCTTGCCGCCAATGTTCGACCAGCACCGGCCCCTCGGTCTGGAGGCGCGGCGCAGCGACCTCGCCCACTGCGGCCAATAATGTCTGCTGCATCCTTTCTGGAGGGAGGATGAAGTACGGCGATTGCAAGAAGAAATGCACCAAGCCCAGGCGATCCAGCAGCCGGCGCGCCCAGCGGAAGCGGAAGTAGGCGCGGTAGATTTCGACGACCAGCGGCGAGATGAGACGTTGCAGCCAGGCCTGGCGCGCCAGAAAGGAAGGGCGGGGCATCTCCCAGCCTGGCAGGCGCAACACGTCAACCGTTTTGAGACTGCTCGGGATCGGGGACGCGGCCAGCCCGAACGTGAGCAGGATTTGCAGCCCATCCATCTGTTCCGCGCCGGTCACGACCCGCCAGGGCAAGCGCGCGGCTGACAGCGTCTGCCCGGCGCCGAAGTAGCGCGGTGCCAGGCGGCTCCAATCCTGCCATAAAGCCTGGCCTGGGGATAGCACGCCGACTGCAGCCGCGTTTTCCCGGTTTTCGAATAAGGCCGCGTGTCCGGCCAGCCAGCGGTGGTACCGGCCAATCGCTTGGCGCTGCGGGGCGTAACGTTCCGCGGTTAACAGCGTGAACTGGCCGTTCGCAACGTACTCTGTGCCCTTGACCACCATCGGCGCGCCGCAAGCGGCTGCCTCGGCAATCCCTTGCTGAAAACGGCGCGGCGGATAAACGTCATCGAAGCCGATGCCATTGTCGTAAGGGTCGGTGCTGACCGGCGTTCCACCGGCCAGGGCCTGCGCGGTACGCAGCGTCAGGGCATTATTGACCAGGAGAGGCGCGGGCCGGTTGGCGGCTTCCCAGCGCGGCAGGCCGTAATCTTCGATCATCAAAACATCCTGGACTTTGGCAAGGGCGGGTAGATCAATACCGCACATGACGAAACTGGGGCGCATGATGGCGTCGAAATCGTTGGCGCTGATGAGCACCTCCGGCTCGAGGGCGCGGGCGTTGGCCGCCAGTTCGGATAACGTATGTGTGACCTGGTCGGCGCGCCAGCGCAGGTAGCGGTCGGTTTCGCTCCTGCCGGGTGACAGGTGGGCAGGAATTTCCAGGCCGGTCTCCTCACGAAAAGCAACGCGGCAGCGATTGCAATAACATCCAGCCGAGCCAAGCCATGAGCCGCCCAAGAGAAAAGGCTGGCTGGCGTGCCAGGGATTGTCGAAGAAGACGCCGTCCGCCCCGGCCTCGATGATGCCGCGCACCATCTCCCGCAGGTGTTCGATCCATTCCGGGTGACGCCAGCAACTCATGTAGCGACCGGTGTAATAATAAAAAGGCCTGCCCCTGGGGTCGCGGGCATACCAGTCTTTGGCGCGGTAGCTCCCCGTCCAGACGTAGTTCGAGGTTTGGATGTAGCCGAAGACGCGCATCCCAGAGGCGTGGTACACCTTTGCCGCTTGCCGGAACGCCTGCCAGTCTTCCTGCTCGATCTCAGGCGGAAAACCCCAATCATACGTCAGGTAGGCCCAGTTGAAGCCGGCCTCTTCAGCCATCCGAAGCGCGCCGGCGGGCGTATGAGCCTCGAGGTGAACAGCCTCGTCTACCGGCGCGCCCATGAACTTGAGCCGGTTCATGCGGATCGTCCCCGCGCCGGCCCACAGGTATACCGGACGGTGACGCCCAGGGGTGAAAAGGTTTCGATGGATCATCAGATGCAATTAAACCACGAAGTTTATCTATCGCGCCAGGCAAGATTCCGGTTTTTCAATGGCGCGGATATTTGACATTTCTTATATAATTAGCATAGTTGATCTGAGCCTGGTGATACGCCAATTGAGGAAAGCTACATTGCGGCCCGCAGGTCAGTAGTAACCACGAAAGAGGTCAGCGTATGCAAAAGATCAAACTGGATTGCGACGCATGCGGCGCTCCCCTTCAGGAATTTGGACGCCTTGGTCTCTTCAAATGCCCTTACTGTGGCAGGTCGTACATTTTCGAGGAGGACTTGCGAACTGGCGGCGAGCAGCGAAAAAAACAGTCATTGAAGACGAAAACTTATAAACTTCCTGAAATTCCGACAGATCGGCGAACATCCCCCGTCAGCGAAGAATTGATAGAGAAGGTCAAAGCATTATTGGCCAATAGAATGAAAATCCAGGCAATCAAACTATACCGCGACGAAACAGGAGCAGGCCTCAAAGACGCGAAGGATTTCGTGGAAACTCTCGAGGAGATAAGGTAGATGGCTCACTGTTTCAATGCGCGCTGTTGCATCGAACGCACAAATCTATTCGAACCGCGAAGAAACACCACTGCACCTGCTGCAAGTGCAGGTGAGATCGCGAAGGGGAATTAACCTTCGCGAAGGTTTAAAACTTCGCGTTCTTCGTGGCTTCGCGGTGAATCTTTTTGGTTGCGGCCGGAAGCCGCGCGATGAGGATCTATGCGTAACTTGTCATCTGGTGCGGTGCTCAGAATTCTTTACGGCGCTGCCCTCCTGATCGCCAGCCTCGCCGAGTCCAGTCCTGCGCGGGCGCGCCCGTCCGCCAGCGGCGACGGGAAAACGGTCATAGGGCCGAGCCAGCAAGAGGGGAATTTCATCGAGGTGGCCGGTCAGCCGCTACGCATCCTCGCTGCTCGACCGCAGTTGGAATCCCTTCAGCCTCACCGGCTTGTATCTATTCGTGACGATGGCCCTCGCCTACGGCATCGTCGGGCTGGCCGACGATATTGCACAATGGGCAGCCGCCCGGCATTGGAAGCTGGCCGCCAGCTTGACTGTGCGTCCCGGCAATCTGCTCACCATCGTGGCCTCCACGGCTTTTTCACGGGTCTTTGGCATCCTTCCCGGCATCATGTTCGGTATGCCGGAGGCGTTCGATATTGACGAGGCAGCCCTGGAAAACCGGCGCACCGAAAACGCGCTGCTGCGCGTCGCTGCGGGTGTCCTGTTCCTGATCCTTTTCGCGGCCTGGCTGCCGACCGCGCTGACTGCGCTGATGCTGCGAGGAGGCTGGCCGGAATTCTTATTGGTGCTAATCGGCGGCCTGGAAAGTTTCTTGCTGCTGATCTTCGCCATCACCGTACAAAACATCTTCCTGCAAATGCTGGCCTTGCCAAATACGTTCGGGAGGGCGCTTGCCCGCTGGAGCAAGCCGGCCTGGGCGATGGGTTTGCTGGCAGCCACATTTCTTTTCCTGCATACCTTGCTGAACCCGCGTGGCGACCTGGCCGAAGCGTTGGCATCTACCAACGTGCTTGTTTTCCTGATCACGATTTTCCTGTTCCTGGTCTTTACAGTGTTGGTGTGGCTGTTCTTCCTGATCGTCAACGCCTTCGCGAAGAAACCGGTCGTTTATCCGCCCGGTTATCCTGCCGCGCCAGGGGTAAAAAAGTCAAACCTCTGGATCTGGTGTCTGTTGATCGCGATTGTTGCGCTCTGCCTGTGTTTGATCGTGATCGCGGTCGTCGTGGTCTTATCCCAGCCGGGGATTGTTCCAACCGGTTAGGTGGCAGGCAATCTGTGGCAAAAATTCCTCCCTGATGCAATCGAGTGCATAAGGTGAGTTGATAACTCTCAAAGAAAGGAGTAAGGCCATGTCACAAAGCAAGAATGTTTCCGAAGCAGCACCTGTCAAGTTGAGCTTGAAGTACAAGGTTGTC
>Ga0315274_10008131_pt1 | contig 15184 bp, 14 predicted proteins | sample YL17G02_20_MG_FD_203700 | JGI IMG/M metagenome (GOLD analysis project Ga0315274, IMG submission 203700) | Sediment microbial communities from Yellowstone Lake, YNP, Wyoming, USA - YL17G02_20 | ecosystem: Environmental > Aquatic > Freshwater > Lake > Sediment | place: USA: Wyoming | collected... | reverse complement strand
TGCCGTTCACAACCAAGGACCCGGCTATGCCGTCGCGCACAGTGCCAAACTCACCACCTACGTAGCTGTTGGTCCCGACACTTGACAGTGCCATCACCGGTCCACTGGTACCATTGTTGACCCCATCCGAGCCGAGTCGCGACCAACGCAGGCCGTCCCAGCTCGCTACGTAGTGGGCATTGAGCCCCCTCCCGGCGCCGGACGCGAAGTAGCCGCCAACGTACAACCGGCCGTCGGTCGCCTTGCCCAGCGCGTAGAGACTGGCGTTGAGATTGGGGAGCCCGAAGCGATCCTCCCACGCGGCATCTTGCGACCTCGCACGCATGCCGCCTAGGCTCGCCAGGCCGGCCACGAGCAGGCCAAGGCACCAAACCTTCCGCTGGATGCTGGTGAAATGGCGCATCATCGGGATGTTCTCGCAGCGGGGGCAGGTGCGTCGCCGGGAGTGATCCAGCTTCACTTGTTCATTGCGGTCGATCCGGTCGATCAGATCGTCGGCGGGTTCATGCGCCTCATCGAACTTCTTCAGTTCGAAGTTGTCGAACCAGATCCCGCCGCAGCCGCCTTTGCAGACATCGACGGTTACGCCGCGGGTGGTGATTCCGGTGAGAGGGTTTCCACCAGCCGGACATTGCATACGCTTTCGGATGTTGCCTGATTCACGCGCACCCAGCCAGGGCCCAGGAAACACCCAACGCGTGCGAATTCAAAGCCCTTTTACCGGGCGCCTGCCGGGGGGGTGATTGTTGGTTTGACGCAAGCCGGCTTTTACCGCAACCATGCGCGCCGTCGATGCAACCAGACTACGCCAGTTGGGCTGCACCTGCGGGGACGCAAACCGTGTTCGTGAGACCGGGAGTCCCCGCCAGCCATGGATAGTCTGAGCGTCCACCGTCCGCGCAACGTGGACTGGAAGCGCGCCGCGGGCCTCCTGTATGGGGACTGGGGCACGAGCAAGGCCTACGTCACGGGATTTGCCTTCAGCGGCCTGGCGGGCGCGGCCGGGTACAAGTCCCTGCCCGTGATCCTCGCGGTGTGCGCGCTCACCGCGCTGGTAGCATACAACTACACCATTGTCTGCAAGCACTATCCCGACGGGGGTGGCGTTTATTCGGCGGCCCGCACGCAGAGCCGTTTTTTGGCGGTGGTCGGGGCGCTCCTGCTGGTGGCGAATTTTACGGTGACGGCCGCCATGAGCGGGTGGGCGGGCATGGGCTACTTGCGAGTGCCGGACAGTTACATCCGGTGGGCGACCATGGCGCTGGTGTTGGGCGTTGGGGTGCTCAATTACTTTGGCCCGAAACACAGCGGGAGCCTTGCCGTGACGCTGGCGGTGCCCATGGTCGTGGTGGTGTTCATGATCATTGGTCTGAGCCTGGTAACCGAGCCTGGCCTGAACACGGCGAATCTCGAGCCCGTCCAGGAAGGGTTCGCCCCGAACTGGCTCTCGTTTGTGAACCTCATCCTCGCCCTAAGCGGTGTGGAGGCCATTGCCAACTTGACCGGGGTGATGAAGCTGGACCCGGCCGCGACGATGAGTGAACCACGGGTCACGCACACGGCGCGCAAGGCGATCGGCTTCGTCGCCGTCGAAGTCGTGCTGGGCACGGCGTTGCTCGGTTGGGCGATGCTGTCACTGCCGGGCAAAGGCCCCGAACTTCAACAACTGCTGCACGACCGGTGGCAGGACATGCTGAGCCTGCTGGCCCGGCAATACGGGACCATGGCGTGGGGCCAGACCGGCGGCACCGCCTTCGAGGTCGTAGTCGGTGTGATCGTGGGCTTCCTGCTGCTGAGCGCGGTCAACACGGCCGTGGCGGCGCTCATCGGCCTGGGTTACATGATGGCCCGCGACGACGAAATGCCGCGCGCTTTCACGCGGCTCAATTCCCACGGCGTTCCCTGGTGGCCATTGGCGTTCGCCACAGTCCTGCCGATCCTGGTGCTGGCCTTCTCACGCGACCTCGGTTCTTTGATGGGCCTTTACGCTATCGGGGTGGTGGGGGCCATCACGGTCAACCTGGGCTCCTGCGCCTTGAACCGGAACCTTCCGCTCCGTTGGTACGAACGGGGCGTCATGGGTCTCACGTTCTTGCTCCTGTTTGCGGTGGAACTCACCATCGCCCGGACCAAACCCGACGCCCTGTTCTACGCGGTCTGCGTGGTGGGCTTAGGCCTGGCCTTGCGCGGTTACGTGCAACGACGTGCCGGCTTGCGGACGCTGACAGTGAGCGAACAGGTCGCTGCCGCGGTCGCCCCGGAAACCACTTCCAGGCTGACAGTGGACCTCAGCCCCGGCCAGAGCATCCTCGTGGCCGCGCGGGGTGTCACCGGGGTCTTGCAGTTCGCCTTGGAGGAAGCCCGCTTGCGCCAAGCCAACCTGTATGTGCTTTACGTCAAAGAACTCGCCGTCACGCTGCCCGCTCCCTTGCCCTCCGCCGAGAGTCCACGCTGGCAGAGCGATCCCGCTGCGGCCGAAATCATGTGTTCGATGCTTGAAGTCGGCCAGAAGAACGGCGTGCCGGTAGTCCCGCTCTACAGCGTCAACGACAACCCTGCAGCCACGATCCTGGATCTGGCCGCCACCCTGGGGGTCGATACCTTGATCCTCGGCGCCCCTCACCGCAGCCGGATGGTCAGCTTGCTCAAGGGGAACGTCGTCACCGAGGTGGTAAAGAGCCTGCCGGAGAGCATTCGGCTGATCATCTACGGTTAGCGAGGGCGGACCTGGGCGCGACGGAGTTGCCCCGCCGGTTTTGGTTCCGGATCTGCCGGCTTGAGTTGTTGCGGGCCCCGCTTTCCAGGCATCGGCGTCTGGTCAAAGGGATGACCAATGGTCAAATCGCGACACCCGGCCGGGCTGGCGGGTGGCTAATTCCAGCATCTCCACGGTGGTTCCGTGCCCACTGCCGCCATTTCCTCAGCAAAACCAAGGGGGTAAACTGGGCGCGGTTGATTGAGGAACGTCCGTGGCATGGCCGCTGCTAAACGGCTGTGCACTGTCGAATTCTCATGTCACCGGGCACGTGAACCCATGAAAAAAATCGAAACCATCGTCAAGCCGTTCAAGCTGGAAGAAGTGAAGGATGCCCTGGGCGAAGTCGGCATCCAAGGGATGACGGTGACTGAAGTCAAAGGGTTTGGCCGCCAGAAAGGGCATACGGAGATCTACCGGGGCAGTGAGTACACCGTTGATTTCCTGCCCAAGATGAAGATCGAACTGGTGTTGCCAGACCCACTGGTGGAACAGGCCGTGGCTGCAATCGTCAAGGCGGCGAAGACCGGCAAGATCGGCGATGGCAAGGTCTTCGTCTCGCCCGTGGAGCAAGCCATACGGATCCGCACGGGAGAAACCGGCGATGCCGCCATTTAACCAGCAGTCCCCGCAACGATCCCACAGACCTGACCCTATGCGAGCGCTGCTCCGGTTGCTCTCTGCCCTGGTGCTCGTGTCTGTTTCGATGTCGGCCTGGGCGGCGGATGCTCCCGTCCAACGCGCCGAACCCTCGGTCGAGCAGCGACTGGCCGACCTGGAAGCTTACGTGAACAACGCAGGGCGGGTTGCCGACAGTACGCGCAATGTCAGCTCCAAGCTGGGCACCTATGATGCCAATACGGGCGCGTTTACCCCGGCGCCCGGCCCGGGGCACAACGGCTGGATGATGACGTCGGCCGCGCTGGTGCTGTTCATGACCCTGCCGGGACTGGCCTTGTTCTATGGCGGCCTGGTGCGGAGGAAGAACGTCCTTTCCGTGCTCGCCCAATGCCTGGGCATCGCTGGCCTGGTGACCATCCTGTGGTGGCTCTGCGGCTATAGCCTCGTGTTCGCCGACGTGGGCCAACCGGGGGGTGACCGCTCCACGATTTTCGGCAACCTCACACACGCATTCTTCGATGGCGTCGATTCCGCGCCGAACACCAACTACGCCTTTTGGGTCTCGCAAAACGTGTTCGCCGTCTATCAGTTGATGTTCGCCATCATCACGCCGGCCCTCATCATCGGCGCGATTGCCGAACGCATGAAGTTCGCGGCCATCCTGCTGTTTGTGACCTTGTGGATGTTAGTCGTCTATTTCCCCTTGGCCCACATGGTCTGGGGCATCGACGGACTGATGAACGGCGTCTGGAACCCAAAGGCCACTATTAAGGCGATCGATTTCGCCGGCGGCACCGTCGTGCATATGTCGTCGGGTTGGTCGGCCCTGATTCTCTGCATAATCCTGGGCAAGCGCCTCGGGTTCCCAAAGGAACCCATGCCCCCGCACAACATGGTCCTGTGCATGGCGGGCACCGGCATGCTGTGGATGGGCTGGTACGGATTCAACGCCGGGAGCGCGGTGGCGGCCGACGGCATCGCCGCGAACGCGTTCACGACCACTACCCTCGCGACGGCAGTGGCCTCCTTCGTGTGGGCGATGGCGGAGTGCGTCTTTAAGGGCAAGCCGAGCGTGCTGGGCTTCTGCTCGGGTGTTGTCGCGGGTCTGGTGGTGATCACTCCCGCTGCGGGTTTCGTGACGGCGAGCGGCGCGGTGCTCATCGGCATCCTGGCGGGTCTGATCCCCTTTTTGGCGGTCTCCTTTCTGAAGGCCAGGCTGGGCTATGACGACGCACTCGACACCTTCGGCGTGCACGCGGTCGGCGGCACACTGGGCGCCATCCTGACGGGTGTGCTGGCCCGCAATTCCGCCAATGCAAACCTGGCCACCAACCTCAAGGACTATGTCAAGGACTCAGTTGCTCAACCCCTGGTTCTTGAGCAACTCCAGGCCATCCTGGTGACCCTGTGCCTGGCCGTGGTCGGCACCACGCTGATTGCTTTTCTCGTGAAAGCGGTCGTTGGACTGCGGCCGAGCGAGGAAGTCGAGACGATTGGCCTTGACCTTGTCGAGCACGGCGAACAGGGCTATACCGAAGTATAACCGGTCCACTTTGGCGCTCGCTGTGCCCAGGTTGTGGTGGCAACCACGCCGGACCCAGCCGCGCAAAACTAAACGAAAAACACAACCATAAAGCCAAATCCATGAGTACTCCCAAAACCGTCATTGAACTGGCCAAGAGCAAAGGGGCCAAGATGATCGACATCAAGTTCGTCGATACCTTTGGCACCTGGCAACACTTCAGTTGTCCGATCGCCGAACTGACCGAAGACATCTTCACGGAAGGCTTGGGCTTTGACGGCTCGTCCATCCGCGGATGGAAGTCCATCGAAGCCTCGGACATGCTCGCCATGCCCGATCCGGCAACGGCGTTCATCGACCCGTTCATGGCGGTCCCGACGCTGTCGCTGACCTGCACCATCGCCGAGACCGGCACCAAAGAACCCTATTCGCGCGACCCGCGAGGTATCGCTCGGAAGGCCGAAAAATACCTGATCGCTACCGGCGTGGGTGACAGTGCAGTGTTCGGCCCCGAGGCGGAGTTCTTCACCTTCGACAGCGTGCAGTTCGACCACAAAACCAACGGCACGTTCTACTCGATAGACAGCGAAGAGGCGATCTGGAACTCCGGTCGTGACGAGATGCCGAACCTCGGGTACAAGATCCGTTACAAAGAAGGCTATTTCCCGGTGGCCCCCAACGACACCCAGCAGGACATTCGCACGGAAATGGTGCTGACGATGCAGGAGCTGGGCCTCAAGATCGAAAAACACCATCACGAAGTCGCCACGGCGGGCCAGGCAGAGATAGACTTCCGGTTCGACACCCTGGTCAAAACCGCCGATAACATGATGATCTACAAGTACGTCATCAAGAACGTGGCCAAGAAGCACGGCAAGACGGCCACGTTCATGCCCAAGCCGCTCTTTGGCGACAACGGCTCGGGTATGCACACGCACGTCAGCTTGTGGAAGAAGGGCAAGCCGCTGTTTGCCGGCAACGAGTATGCCGGCCTGAGCCAGACCGCCCTTTACTTCATCGGCGGCGTTCTCAAGCACGCCGATGCGCTCTGCGCAATCTGCAGTCCGACGACGAATTCGTACAAACGTCTGGTGCCGGGCTACGAGGCGCCAGTCAACCTGGCTTACAGTTCCCGTAACCGCTCGGCGGCCATTCGCATCCCGACCTACAGCGAGAGCCCTAAGGCCAAGCGCATTGAATACCGCCCGCCCGATCCGTCCACCAACCCCTACTTGTGCTTCGCGGCCATCTTGATGGCCGGGCTGGACGGGGTGCTCAACAAGCTCGATCCGGGTGAGCCGGTGGACAAGAACATGTATGAGCTGCCGCCCGAAGAGCTGGCGAAGGTGCCGCAGGTGCCGGGGAGCCTGGGGGAGGCGCTCGACTGCCTTGGAAAGGACCACGAGTTCCTGCTCAAGGGCGATGTGTTCACGCTGGACTTCCTGGACATGTGGGTGGCGACCAAGCGCAAGGAGCACGATGCCTTGCGCCTGCGCCCTCATCCTTACGAACTCTTCCTCTACTACGATGTCTAACCGCTACGGGTAAGCGAGTGGCACGGCAAACCAGGGTCACGCTCCGCAAATGCCCCTCACTCAAGTGAAATGTTGAATGTTGAGATGTGACCCCAATTCACTGGCGCGGATTACTTCACTGGCTCTTTCTATAAGCCTCGAGCCGGCGGTTCAATTCCTCAGCCAGGTCGTCCCGGCCCGCGGCCCGGGCGCCAGCGAGCGCCTTTTGGGCGGAAGCCACCGCTTCGCGGAAACGGCCGGCCTTGGCATAATTGGAGGCCAGGAGGTCATGCAGTTGAGGCAACTTGCCCAGCTCGGGCCTCAGGGCCACCGCCTTCCGGTAGTGTTCGGTCGGTTCCTCAACCAACCCCTGGTGAGCCAGCGCCACCGCCAGAGAGAAGTGCAACTCCGCATTATTGGGGTCAAGTTTCACGGCCTCGGATAATTGGTCGGCGCTCCGCTGATAGTCCGCCGTGACCAGGAGGGCCAAACCCAGGGTCTGGTGCGCCGAGGCGAGCGTATATTGTGGGTCGGCGGGGAGGGTCTGGGGCAGGAGCTTCAGGGCTAAAGCGAGATGATTGACTGCCGACTCCAGTTCGTTGTGCTGAAGGAGCGCCAGGCCGAGGATGTAGTGGGACTGGCCGTTGTTGGGGTCCAGCGCAACCGCCTGTCGGCAGTGAGGCAAACCCGCCGGGAAGTTGTTCTTGCGGGTGCACAGGATGTATCCCAGCCGTTCGTGCGCGAAGCCGTTGTCGGGGTTGAGTTCGAGCGCCTTCCGGTAGTCCTGCAGCGCCTTGTCCCAATCGCCGGTTTTCTCGCACACGAACCCGGCGCGCGCGTGGGAATAGTCGCTGAGGTACTGCGCCTCGATTTTCTCGATGGCGCCCGGTGCGATATTCACGAACTCCGGGATATTGGCGGCGCGGTCGGGCGCGGTGAGCTGGTCCAGCAGGACGGGCGGGCTGCTGTTGCCCTGCGCGTCCATGTGCGTCAGGTAGAGCTGCGTATAAGCTGAATTGGCCTTGGAGGAAAACACGAGCCAGCGGCCGTTGGGCGACCAACTGTGCCACGAATTCATGCGGGGGGTGTTGGCGCGCAGCCGGCGCGCGGTGCCGCCGTTGGCCGGGATGATGTAGAGCTGGCTGTCCGGTTGGAGCAGCATGTAGTTTTTCGCCTGGCAGAATACGATCCATTGGCCGTCGGGCGAATACTTCGGGAAGAAGTTGCTCATCCCGTTTGCCGAGGCGCCCGGCAGGGGTTCCGCCTGGCCCCCCTGGCCGTCGTTGTACGGCACGCGGTACAGATCATAGCGAAACGGCTTGCCTTCGTCGAGGAACTCGTCGCATTCCTCCGGGCTGAGGAGCACCTTGCCTTTGGCTGGATCCTTGCGCAGATGATAAGCCTTGGTTCGGGCAAACACGATATACCGGCCGTCCGGGCTCCAGGTGGGATTGCTTTGGACGTATTCCGGGTCATCCGCGCCCGGCAACGCGCGGAACGCGCGGGTGTCCCGACGATACACGGCCAGGATCCCTTTGAGGGGGAAAAAGAGCTGGGAGAACTCCAGGCTGGGTCGGGCGACGAACACGGAACGATCCTTGACGGTACTCACCACGGCCTGACCATCCGCCGAGATCTGCGAAAGCAATCCGAAGGTCTGTTCCCCATCCTCGCGCCGATAATCATCCCAGGAGATCACGTCTTTGGGGTGTAGCGACATGCGTTTGGCGACCTCGGCAATGACGTAGGAGCCTTTGCTGTTGGCGTAATCGACGTCCATGGCCAGCAGCCGCCCATCGCGCGGGAAGGAGTGGCAGTTGCCACAAACCGGGAGACCCTCCAGCACCACCGGCGGCGGCGTTGGCGAAGCGATGCTGCCCAGACGCCACCGGATCCGCGACGGGTCCTTGACCGCGTCGATGAACGGCAGATTGACCTCGCGGTAAAACAAGGGCGCTCCCACTTCGTCGGCGGAAGTGCGCAAGACCACCTGGCCGCGCGACAGGATCCGGTCCGGTCCGGAAGCTTGCCGGCCAGTGACCAGCACGCGCGCATCCTGCTCCAACGAACCTCGTTTGATGAGCTCCCACTGGGCCGGGTTCGGGGTCCACTCCGGTGAGCGGACTTGGGCGCTCAGGGGTTCGCCTGCGTCGTGGAACGTGACCGTGATTTGCCACGAAGCGGCTCCGGACGAATCCTCCCAGCGAAACACCGGGGCGAGGCCCTCCGGCGGAAAGACGGTTTCGTTTAACGGGTAACGGATGGTCAGCGCGCGGGGACCGTCCGAAGTATCGGTTTGGGGCGGGCCCGGCGGATCCTGGGCCGCGGCCCAAACGGCGAGCAGCAGCGCTCCGCCGCCGCCAACCGCCGCGGCAAAGGCACTTTTGCACCACGACACATTCAACGGTCCAAACATAAGGCGGCCGCAGTTGAGCACACGGACCAGGGCGGGTCGAGCCAATTGGCGGCACAGGCGGCTAGACACCACGCCTGGAACTTGGAACACTCGCCCCGTGGAACAGTCAATTGTCACCCTGGACATGGAGGGCGTGCTGACACCCGAGATCTGGATCGCCGTGGCCGAAAAGACCGGCATCAAGGAATTACGGCGCACCACGCGCGATGAACCGGACTACGACAAACTCATGCGCGGCCGGATCGAGATCCTCGACCGCCACGGCTTGAAGCTCTCCGACATCCAGCAGGTGATCGGGACCCTGCGGCCGCTCCAGGGCGGTTGCGAGTTCCTTGAAGAACTCCGCTCCTTCGCCCAGGTCATCATTCTCTCCGACACCTTCGAACAGTTCGCCACGCCGCTGCTGCGTCAACTGGGCTGGCCAACCCTGCTGTGTCACCGGCTGGTGATCGAGAACGACCGCATTGTGGACTACAAGCTCCGCATTAGCGAACAGAAGCAGAAAGCGGTGGCGGCCTTGAAACTCCTCAACTACCACGTCATCTCCGCCGGCGATTCGTTCAACGACACCGCCATGCTCAGCGAAGCACACGTCGGCATCCTGTTCCGCGCGCCAGAGGCTGTGAAGCAGCAGTTCCCCCAGTTCAGAGCCGTGGAGACGTATGGTGACTTGATGAGGTTAGTGAAGGCAGCGATGTGAAACCCCGAATCCAAGCTCTCGTCTTCGTGAGCTTGCGGACACCGCGCGACATCACTGCCGATTCTCCGTTCCTCAGTCTTCCGCCTTTGAATCCCGGTTGATCAGGTCATGGAGGGCCTGGCTGGCGTTCTTGCCCTCGTAAAGCATGGCGTGGACCTCGTCGATGATCGGGGTCGTCACGTTGTGCTTGCGCGCCAGGCGATAGGCCGAGCGGGCGGTGGGATAGCCTTCCGCGAGCTTGGGAGCGGATGCCATGATCGTCTCGACGGTTTCGCCGCGCCCCAGGCGTTCGCCCAGCGCGCGATTGCGGCTCAACCGGGAAAAACAGGTCAGCATCAGGTCCCCCAATCCGCTCAAGCCGGAGAAGGTCTCGGCCTGCGCGCCACAGGCGACGCCCAGCCGGCGAATCTCCGCAATCGCCCGCGTCACCAGCGCCGCCTTGGAGTTGTCGCCAAAGCCCAAACCGTCGCACACCCCGGCGGCAATTGCGATGATGTTTTTCAACGCGCCGCCCAACTCCACCCCCAGCAGGTCCGTGCTCCGATAGACGCGAAAGGTCGGCCGGTGGAACAGCCGTTGCACGGTCTGTGCCGTCGGGTCATGGTCGCTGGCGCAGACGATCGCGGTGGGGATTCCCCGCGCGACTTCCAGGGCGAAGCTCGGGCCGGAGAGCGCCGCGACGTGACAGTTCGGGACGCACTCTTTGAGGATGCTGCACATGGTCAGTCCGGTGTCGCATTCGATACCCTTGGTCACACTGACCAGGAGTGCCGAGCCTTGCCGCAGGCGTGAGGCAACTTGGCGAAAGGCCTTGGATGGCAGCGCGAAGACCAGACAGTCCCGGTCCGTTGTCGCCCGGTCCCAATCCGGATCGACCTCCCAGACGCGGGGCAGTTCGACGCCCGGCAGGTACCGCTCGTTGCGACCGCCGCGGAGTGCGGCCAGCGTGGAGGCGTCGATATCCCACAAAGTCACCGCGTGCCCGGCGTCATGGAGAAGTTTGCCCAGCGCGGTGCCCCACGCGCCGGCTCCAATCATAGTGACCTTCACGTCGCGGCGTCCTCCGGTTTACGTCGCCACTGGATTCGGCTTTCGGTTCCGGTGAGCAAGCGCCGGATGTTGCCCCGGTGCCGGTAGATGGCCAGCGCTGACATGACCCCGGTGATGAGGATCATCGTCAAGCTGCCGCGCTGAACCAGCCAGACCATGAACGGCAGGCTGAACGAGGCGACCAGCGAACCGAGCGACACATAACGCGTCAGGGCGAACACGACGATCCAGATGGCCACAATGGCCAGCAACGCGTATGGCACCAGAGCCACCAGGACGCCCGCGGAGGTGGCAATGCCCTTGCCGCCCCGGAACCAAAGCCACACCGTGTAATTGTGGCCCAGCACGGCCGCCAACCCGCCGGTGATGGCCAGCCAGTCGCGCAGATGATGCGTTGCTTCAGGCGGCGAGCCCAGGAGCCGGCAGACCAAGGCCGGGGCAACCGCACAGGCCAGAAAGCCCTTCACCGCGTCCACCAGGAGCACCAACACGCCCGCCGGCTTGCCCAGAACCCGAAACACATTGGTCGCCCCGATGTTACCGCTGCCCAAACCCCGGATGTCGATCCCCTTGGCCTGGGCCATCAGAAAGCCGGTGGGGACCGACCCCAGCAGGTAGGCGGCTGCCGCCGTGGCCACGTAGCTCATCGTTTCCACCAGGCCAATCTATGGACCGGCGCGATTGCATTCAAGTGAAAGGTGATCTCTGAACACTCTTGCGGGGGGCGCGGTCAATCAGGCATATATACCGCGCGCAATGAACAATGGCATCACGGCAATCAGCGAGGAAGTCCAGCGCGCCAGCGCCTTCCTCCCACCGCTTTTCAGCGAGATTAACAAGGTCATCGTCGGCCAGAAATATCTGGTCGAACGACTCGTTATCGGCCTCCTGGCCAACGGCCACGTTTTGCTCGAAGGCGTGCCCGGCCTGGCCAAGACCCTGGCCGCCAAGTCCCTGGCCGCCACCATCCGCGCCAAGTTCGCCCGGTTGCAGTTCACGCCGGATATGCTGCCCGCCGACATTATCGGCACCCAGATCTACAACCCGCAGTCCAGCACCTTCACGGTCCGACGCGGCCCGATCTTCGCCCATCTGATCCTGGCCGACGAAATCAACCGTGCGCCCGCTAAAGTCCAAAGCGCCCTGCTGGAGGCCATGCAAGAGAAGCAGGTCACCATCGGCGAACAGACCTTCAAACTGGAGGAACCGTTCCTGGTCCTGGCGACCCAGAACCCGATCGAGCAGGAGGGCACTTACCCGCTCGCCGAAGCCCAGGTGGATCGGTTCATGTTAAAACTCCGGATCGGTTATCCCTCCCGCGAGGAGGAACGCCAGATCCTGGAGCTCATGGCCCGCACCTCCAACCTGCCCAGTGCCGGCCCGGCGGTGGACGCGGACCAGATCCTCGCCGCCCGGCGGGTGATCAACGACATTTATATGGACGAGAAGGTCAAAGACTACATCGTCGATCTGGTCTGTTGCACCCGTGACCCGGAGCACTACAAGATCGACGTGAAGGACTACGTGCAACTGGGCGCCTCCCCGCGCGCCACCATCTGCCTGACCCTGGCCGCCAAGGCCTATGCCTTCCTCCGTGGCCGGGGCTACGTGACGCCCCAGGACGTCAAAAGCATCGGCATGGATGTCCTGCGCCACCGCGTCACGATCACCTTCGAGGCCGAAGCGGAAGAGAAGACCAGCGAGACGATCGTCCAGAAGATCTTCGATGAGTTGCCGGTGCCCTGAGCGATGCCAACCATTTCATGAGTACTTTGACCGCTAAGAGGACTGAACAAGTCGGCGCCCAAAGCGTCCGGTTCACGGGCGACACGTTGCACGTCCGGCTCGACGATAACCGCGAGATCAGTCTGCCGCTCGCTGATGTGCCCTGGCTGAAATGGCTGGCCAAGGCCAGCCCCAGGCAACGCGCCAACTGGAAACTCGAACCCGGCGGCTACGCGATCTACTGGGAAGATCTGGACGACGGCATCGAAGTGTGTCATCTGCTGGCCTCACAGCCGATCGCGTGAGGGTTACGCGGAGCTGTCCAACGGGGCCGCGACTCCGCCGCGTTGCGACCGCTGGATGCCACTTCGCCTTCCCACCTCCCATGATCCCGCGCGAAATCCTCAAGAAGATCCGCCAGATGGTACTGCGCGCGAACCGGCTGGTGAACGGGGGCTCGCTTCAGCAGCCGGCCTGCTTCCACGGCAAACTCTCGGCCCAACCCCGGACGCTGGGTTTCATACCAAGCGATTGCCTCCACGAATTCCAGCTTGGCGGCCGGGTCGAAAATGAGCCGGAGACTCATTTCCGGCTGAATCGTTTTTCGACCTCGGCCTTGACCGTCTCCCAGGGAATGCCGTCTTCCGGATTTTTCTCAAACTCAGCCAGACGCCGATTGAGTTCGGCCGCTTGCCCCGGTGTCAGGTCAGGATCGTATCCTTCACCTTCAAGATCGTCCCAGAGCCGCCGTGCCAATTCGAGCCGCTCGGCCAGAGGCAGCGCTTTGGCGTGTTCGAACAATTCCACTGCACCCATGGCCCTACGTTACTGCTCTGTGGGTACTAGGCAAGCCGCATTTGACTCAGAGTCGTTGCCTGGCGGGGCCCATTTTCCAGCGACCAGTCGCTGCCGCCATGGTCCCATAACGCAGATTCGGAACCCGCGCGTGGGCGATTCCCCATTCCGCGCTCCGGGTTCCTTATCCCGATGATCCCCCGGGAAATCCTTAAGAAGATCCGCCAGATCGAGCTGCGCACCAACCGGCTGGTCACCGAGACGCTCGCCGGCCAGTACCACAGCGTCTTCAAAGGGCAGGGGATGAACTTCGAGGAGGTGCGGGAGTACCAGCCCGGCGACGATGTCCGGTCTATTGACTGGAACGTCACGGCGCGGATGAACCACCCGTTCATCAAGAAATTCGTCGAGGAACGGGAACTGACCGTCATGCTGGTCGTGGACCTGAGCGGGTCCGGGTTGTTCGGCTCGGTCGGACAGTCCAAACGCGAGCTGGCGGCGGAGATCGCCTCGGTCCTCGCCTTCTCTGCCATCCGCAACAACGACAAGGTGGGCCTGATCCTGTTCACGGACGAGGTGGAAAAGTACATCCCGCCACGCAAAGGCCGACGGCACGTCTTGCGCGTCATCCGCGAGATCCTGTTCTACGAACCGCGACGGCGTGGCACCGACCTGAACGGGGCGCTCGAGTTCCTCGGCCGGGTCATCGCCCATCGCGCCATCGCCGTGATCCTCTCGGATTTCCTGGGGCAGACCCAGCCTTCGCGGGCGGAGATCGCAGCGCACTTGAAACGGAAAGTGATCCTTTCGGAAACGCTCGGCCAAACCTCGCTGGCCGCGCTCAAGCAGGCCAACCGCCGTCACGACGTCGTGGCGGTCCAGATCACGGACCGCTACGAACTGGAGCTGCCCGCGCTGGGCCGGCTGGTCCTGAAGGACGCCGAGACCGGCGAAGTTGTCGAGGTCAACACGGGCGATCCACGCAAACGCCGCGCCTTTGCGGAACGTCAGACCAAGGCCCAAGCCGAACTGCAACGGCTGTTCCGCGCCGCGAAGATCGACGCCATCCAACTGCGGACCGACCAGCCGTACGCCAGCGCCCTGGGCCGGTTCTTCGAAACCCGCGAGAAGCGGCGTCGCCACGGATGAAAACGGCCCCGCTCAGCGCCATCCCGGCGGTTCCGCCGACCCCGACCGGCACGAACGACCTGCGGGACATCAAACCACCGGTGGACATCCCCAGCGGCTGGACCTGGTTGTGGTGGACCCTCGGCCTGTTGGCGGTCGCCGCGTTGCTGTTTGTCGCGTGGCGGTATTGGCGCAAGCAACTCCTGGCGCCTGCCAAGACCGAGCCGGCAATACCGCCCCACGAGCGCGCCCGGCGCACACTGCAGGCCGCGCTGGAGTTGCTCGACCAACCCAAGCCGTTCTGCATCCTGGTTTCCGACACCCTCCGGCTCTACCTCGAAGAACGGTTTGGGTTGAAGGCCCCGGAGCGGACCACCGAGGAGTTCCTCATGGAGCTGCCCTCGTCAAGCCAGCTCACCGCGGCGCAGCAACAGAGCCTGGCCGATTTCCTGAGCCGATGTGACCTGGTCAAGTTCGCGCGGGCCGAGCCGCCCGCGAGCGCGCTCCAGGACCTCTACCACTCCGCGCTCCGGCTGATCTCCGAAACCGAACCGCCGCCACTGCCAGCAGAGGCCTATCGAGACGTCGCCGCCGCCATTCCGCCGGCGGCGGTTGCCAAGCCGTAACCCATGAGATTCGCCCACCCCTGGTTGCTCCTGTTGCTCCTGCTCCTGCCGCTGTTCGCCTGGCTGAAGGGCCGGCGCGGACAACAAGCGGCCTTTCTCTATTCATCGGTGCGGTTGGTTCACGGGATCATCGGGATCACGCGCTCCAGCGCCGGCGCCATCCTGCCCAAAGTCCGCTGGCTCGCCTTGGCCTTGTTCATTGTGGCCCTGGCCCGACCGCAGGTCGGTGAAGGCGAGGTGAAACGAAAGGCCAGCGGCATCGACATCGTGGTCGCGCTCGACTTGTCCGGCACCATGGCGTCGGAGGACTTCGAGGTTCAGGGGCAGCGCGT
>Ga0315274_10008130_pt1 | contig 15185 bp, 9 predicted proteins | sample YL17G02_20_MG_FD_203700 | JGI IMG/M metagenome (GOLD analysis project Ga0315274, IMG submission 203700) | Sediment microbial communities from Yellowstone Lake, YNP, Wyoming, USA - YL17G02_20 | ecosystem: Environmental > Aquatic > Freshwater > Lake > Sediment | place: USA: Wyoming | collected... | reverse complement strand
CCCCCCCCCTCTCTCGCCCCCTCTTTCTGACCTCTTCAGCAGCAGCCCCAGGGGCTGGCCGATGCCGCCGCCCGCGCCGAGCAGGGCGACCTTGAAGCGAGGGGTCGAGAAGGAGGCCGCGGCGGGGGCGGGGATGATGGCGGGCTAGAGTGCGTGTGGGGGGGCGTGTGCGATGCGTCGGTGCGCGAGACGTCCGCGGCGCCAGCCACCGCCGCCCATGGCCGCGCGCCCCCTCTCACCTGGGCCCCTCCCACCCCCACCATCTGGCCAGCCAGCGCTGCCAAGCGCCGCGTGGCGGCTGCAGCGGGAGCGGTGGCGGCGGTCGCGGCAGAGTCCATGGCGCGGCCAGAAAAGAGTGCGGCCGGTCGGCTCGCCGCCCACACACACCCACCTCCCTCCATGACGTCGCCGCCATCGTCCTCGCGCGCCGCTGACGCCGCCGGCCCCCCTCCTCCTCCGTCCGAGCTCGAGGCCGAGCGCAACCACCTCCTGCGCTCAACCGCCAAACTCGAGGAATCCGTCCTCATAATCAAGGCCGCCATCGCGGGCGGCGACCCCGACCGCGAGCTGCGGGCCGCGCTGTCGGAGGACGTCGTGCTCATCGCCAAGCAGCGCGCGCGCGCGGCGGCGATTGCGGACGAGCTGCGGCGGCTGGGAGGGGCGGCGGCGGCGGGGCTCGAGGCGGCGGCCGAGCCGCGGTGGTTGACGGGCGAGAGGAGGGAGGGAGGGCGGAGGGACGGGGCGTCGGCCGGGGCGACGACGCCTCCGGCGCCGGCCGGCGATCCCGCCGCCCCCGAGGCGCCGCCGGGCGTGTGGCTGTGACATGTTTTGGGGCGAGGGGCGTGTGAGCAGCGGGAGCGGAAGGGAGTCGAAAGTCGTTCCTCGGCCTCGCCACCGCGCCGCCCCCCACCCACCCCCTCTCCCTGGCCCCGCCGACCCAAAATAGATACAGGGCCGGATGCCCAACCCTAATCCCTACTCTCTCTCCTGTCTCCCGGCCGGCTGGGGTCGAGCGCGCCGTCCCGGTCGGTGTGCGGGGCGGCGCGCGTGCGGCGGCCACCGCGTCGACGACGCCGACGCCGCGTCGCCGCCACCGCCACCGCCGCCGCCGCCACCTCCACCGCCGCCGCCGCCTAGGCGTCGCCACCCCACCGGAGACTCCCGCCGCCTCCCACTGTGTGCAGGGATCGAGCGCGAAACAGAGCGACCCCCAAAACCAAACCCGGCCCTCACTCTTCCTCCTCCTCTTCTTCCTCCTCTCCCTCCCCTCTCTCCGCCTGCACATGCAGCTCTGCCAGCGGTCGCAGCTCGCGCAGCAGGCGCCGGGCGGCGACAGCTTTCAATGGTGGCGGCTGCTTGGCTGGAGGGGCGGCGTCGGCGTCGCCGGCCGCGGCCGCCGCCGCCACCTCAACGTGCCTGTCCCTTTCCTGTCTCTCGCCAACCGCCGCCCGAATCAGCACTCTCAACCGGCTCGGGTCCGGCGCGTCGTCCCGGCCGGCGGCGGCCGCGGCGGCGGCCGCGGCAAAGGCGTCCGCTTCGGCGCCCGGGTCTCCGCCAGCGCTCAACGCGTCCCGCCACGCGAGCGCCAGCCATTCGGCATCCGCCCCCGCGGACGACGCCACATGCCTCCCTTGCGCAGCGGCCGCGACGGCCGCGGCAAACGCCGCCGCCGTCGCGCCGTCGTCCGCTTCTTCCGCCAACCGCTTGGCCGCCAGCCCCACCTCCCGACGCCGCGCCTGGTTGCGGCGCGGGAGGGAGCGGGCCTGGTTGATGGCGGTTAAAGCGGACGCAGGCAGCGGGCCGAGCGTCGCGAGCTGCGACGGCGAGAGCGCGGCCGCCGACTCGGCCGCCGCGCGCCAGGCGCGCTGCTCCTTTTTTGCCTGCGTCTTGGAGAGTACGTACTCGTCGTCGTCGTCGCCAGCCGCGGTGGCTAGCGCGCGCGGCGGCGGCGCCGGCAGCGCCGCCGCCATTCGACGCGCCGCCAGTCGCCCAGCGAGCGCGCCCGCGCGCCGCAGCGCGTGCCGCATGGAGAGAGGGTGGTGGAGAGTGTGAGAACGCGCGGTCGCCGCTCTTCTCACTCTCTCTTGGCCGCATTGGCCCTATGGCCGACGCCGCCGACGCCACCTTTGACGGCGCCGCCGACCGGGTCGCGTCCGCCGCCCTGGCCGGGACCCTGCCGGCGGGCGCCGCGCTCACACTGTATGCCCTCTTCAAGCAGGCGACGGCCGGCGACTGCGCGACGAAGCGCCCGCCGCTGTGGGACGTCAAGGGCCGGGCCAAGTGGTGAGACAAGAAGGTGGAGAGGGAGTGGTGGTGGCGGGGTTGAGCGCGGGACGCTCGCCTCCCACCTCTCTCCCCTCGTCCTCTCCAGGGCCGGGTGGGCCAAGCTCAAGGGCGTGGCGTGCGCCGACGCGCGGCAAGCCTACATCGCGGAAGCCGACTCGGCCGTGCCGGCGGCGACGACCACGGTAACCCCTTTCCCACCTCCTTCCTTGCGGTTCGGCCCCGTCTTCAGCGTGCCCACCCCCTCCGCCGATGGTGGCTTTGCCTGCCTCCCCCCTCTGACCGCCGCGGCGGCCGCAGGCGACGCGGCCGCGGTCTCTGCCCTGCTCGCCGCCGGCGCGAAACCTGACGCCTCCGACGCCGACGGCGCCACCGCGCTCCACTGGGCCGCAGACGCCGGCACCGTGGCCGCCGTGCGAGCCCTTCTCGCTGGCGGCGCGGCCGTGGACGCGGTCGACGGCGACGGCGCGACGCCCCTGATGTACGCGGCGCTGCGGGGGCACGCGGACGCCGCCACCGCGCTGCTCGACGCGGGCGCCGACCCGGACGCGGTGGACGGTGACAGGGAGGGCGTGCGGGATAAAGCGGCGCCGGGGTGGTGGGACGAGGGGAGGGGGCGGCCGGTGTGACGAGGGGCGGCCGCCGCCACAGCCGCGGCTCACACCACCCCCACCCCTCCACCACCCCCACCACCCCACACCCACCACTACCATGTCTGGCCGCGGCAAAGGCAAGGGCAAAGCGTCCAAGAGCGTGACCAAGTCGGCCAAGGCCGGTGAGTGAGAGAGTGGGGGCGGCAGAGGTGCGGGCAGTTTCGCACGCCCGCGCCCGCGTGGTTTGGATGGCGGCATTGGTGTGGCCGCGACGGCGGCCGCGCCGCGGCCGCAGGCCTCTTGGCGGCCCGGATGCGGGAGGCACGCGCGCGCGCCGCGCGCCGCGCCGGGCGCCCTTGCGATCGCGCTGCCCTCTCATGCACGCGGTGCGACACGCTGCACGCGACGAGGCGGCCATCGCGCGCGTCCGAGCCCGGACGCGCCGGCACCAGTGCCGGCCATCCGCGCGCCCACGGTCCCTCTTCCCCTCCTCTCCTTTAGGCCTGCAGTTCCCCGTGGGCCGCGTCGCCCGCTACCTGAAAAAGGGCAAGTACGCGTCCCGCATCGGCGCGGGCGCCCCGGTCTACCTCGCCGCGGTCCTCGAGTACTTGACCGCGGAAGTCCTGGAGCTCGCCGGCAACGCGGCCCGCGACAACAAGAAGACGCGCATCGTGCCGCGCCACATCCAGCTCGCGGTGCGCAACGACGAGGAGCTGTCCAAGCTGTTGGCGGGTGTGACGATTGCCGCTGGCGGCGTCCTGCCCAACATCCACGCCGTGCTGCTCGGCAAGGATGGGAAGAAGGGGTCGGGGTCGGTCTCGCAAGAATTTTAGAGCGGAGAGAGGAGGCGGCGGTTGGCCGACCGGCCAACCGCCAAAAAAACTCTAGACCAAAAAAAAACAAATCCAGCAACTGGTGTTATCTCAACACCACCACCACCGTCAAACCCGATCGCCAGCGGGAGAGAAGAGCGAGAGGGAAGGCGGGGAAAGGGTGGAGAGCGCGGCGGTAGGAGCGCACAGGCTCGCTCGCGCACACGCCACGGAGCCTCCCACTCCCTCACCCCACACCTCCCACACCCCATGCCGCCACCGCCGCTCGCCGCCGCCGTCTGATGACGGCCGCCGACGGCGGCGACGCCGCCACCGCTTCCCACCGCGCTTCAGCCCTAGCCGCCGACTCCACCACCGCCCACGCCGACGGCGCCTGGGCCCTGGACACGCTGGCGCGCCTGGGGTCGGCGCAGGGCGGCAATGCGGCGGCCGATGCAGACCGCCGCGCCGCGCTGCGCGTGCTCGCGGCCGCCGTCCTGGCGCCCCAACCACACTCGTCCGACACCGTGCTATACGCTATTACGCGTGCCGTGGTGGCGGGGCCGGCCGGTGACGGCTGCTGGGCCCTGGAAGCGCTCGCGCGAGGCTGGCCGGCCGACGCCGCGGCCGCCGCGGTCGCCGCCCTGGACCGAGTGCTGGCTGACGGAGGAGATGGTAGTAGTGACGCGTTCGAGGGGGAGGCGGCAGGTGAGAAGTTGGGAGGAGGGTTCAGGTTTCGGAGCCCGCGCGCGTGCGTGACTGCCTCCGACCCCCTTCTTTCTCTCTCTCTCAGGCCGGGCCGCGGCCATCGCGTGCGCGGCCGCTACCGCGGACGCGCACGCGGCGGCGACGGGCATCGCGTCTGGCTCTGTCGCCGCAGCGTGCGCGCTCGCCGCGCGCGCGGCTGACCCGGCCGCAGTCGCCGCTGTCTGGCGTCGGGTCGTTTTTGAACTGCTCCGCCGCCCTTTGAGACCGGGCGACGACGTGGGCGGCGGTCCGCGCCGGGCGCTGGCCGCCCGCGCGCACGAGCCCGCCGCCGCGGCCGCGGTGGTCGCAGCGGCGGCGGCCGCGGTCGACCAGTCCCTCTCCACCACGACCCGCACCACTGCCGATGCCTTCCTCGCGTGGGTTGCGGACGAGGTGGCCGCGGCCGCGCTGGCGCCGCGCGCGACGGGCGGCGCAGCGGCCGACACCCTCCACCCCCCTCCCTGGGCCTGCCTGGGGCGCCGCCTGGGGCGGGCGCGTCTGGCGTCTCTTTTGGCCAACGCTGCCACGGCTGGCAGCAACGGCGCGGCGGCCGCGCTGGCGGCCGCGGCGGTCGCGGCGCCCGCGCCCGACGCGGTGCTCGACGCCGCGCTGGCGGCGGGCGCGTCAGCCCGCGCGCTGTCCGTGCTCCACACCGTCGCCTCTGCCGTCGTGGCCGCGGGAGGGGGGAGCGGCGTGCGCCGGTGGGTGTCGCGCGGGTGGGTGTCGCGCGGCGTCGCGCCCGCCGACCGCGCCGCGACCTTGCTGGCGCTGCTTCCGCCGCCTTCTCGCCCCCCAGGCACTTTGGGTCATGAGCTCGCCACGGCCTTGGCATCTTCTTGGCCCGCCGCGCTGGCAGCCGCCGCGCGCAGCGACGCGGACGCAGCGGTTGGGGCGTTGCTGGAAGCGGCGCCGTTTCCGGCGTCCGAGTCCGCGGCAGCCGAAGCGGGCGGTGTCGCTGCGGCGCGCGCGATCGCGACCGCGGTCGCCCACGCCCCCGCCGCCCCTCACGCTCGCCGCACGCTCGCCCGGCTCGCGGCCGCCTCGCCCACCGCAGCTTCCACCGCCCTCACCACCATTCTGGACGCCGGCATGCTCCTCGCCTGTTCCTGCGCCGCCCGCCGAGCCCCTGCCGCCACTGGGCGGTCGCCGGCGTGGTGCGCGCCGGGGGGCGCGCGGGCGGCCGACGGCGCGCGCGTCGCGGTGGCGGTTCCGCTCGACGGTGGGGCGCTGTTTCCGGCCAAGGTTGAGGCTTGCCCTTTTGCGAAGGCCGTGCGGGCGGCCGATTGGGGGAGTGGAGGGAGGGCGGACGCCGCGGCGGCGGCGGCGGCCGCAGGGCGCGCGGCGGCGGCCGCCGCCGCCGGCGAGTCGCCCGACGACCCGTCCTCCCCGCCGATCGCCGCTTCTCTGGCCCCTTTGGTCGGTGCCCCCAAAGCCACCCTCGTCGCCGCCCAGCTGCGCCTGGCGGCGCTGGCGGCGGACGTGGTCATCGCGGCGGCCGACCCCGCGCCCCGCGCGCTTGCTCTCGCCGCCTCCCTCGCCACCACGCTCTCCGACGGCTGGGGCCCTCCTCCCCCCGACGGCGCCCCGGATGCCGCCGGCTGGCGCAGGGCGGCGGCGGCCACGCTCTGCCGCGCGCCGTTCACGCGCGCGGCGGCGGAAACCGCGGTCGCGCTCGGGGGGGCGCCGGCGGCCGCTCTGCTGGCGCCCGCGCTCGTTGCTGTGTTGGACGAAGCCGCGGCATCCCGGGACGGGGGCGCGAATGGAGACTGGGCGACCGCGGTCGCGGCGCGCGCGGCGTGGGTTTCCCCAGCGCTCGCCGCGGCCGCGGTCGCCGCCTCCGGATCCCCTTCATCATCGCACACCTTGCGCCTGGCCATCGCGGACGAGGCCGCGGCCGCCGCCGGCGTGCGCGCGGCGCGCGGCGGGCTGGGCCGCGCCGACGCGGCCGCGCGCGCGGCCGCGCTCGCGGCGGCCGAGGCGGGCGCTGGGGCGCTCCACGGTAGCGTGCGCGCCGCGCTGCGCGTGGGTAGTGGTGGTGGTGAGGGCGGCGGCGCCTTGTGAGAGCCGAGAAGGGTCTGGAGCCGACGCCGGCCGCGAGCTCGACGCGCGCTCTCTCTCTCCCCACTCCGCGCCCCGCCACCAACCTCCCACCCCCTCCTCCCCGTCCCCGGCGGCGCCGCACACGCACCCGTCCGCCGGGCGCCGGACGCAGGGCGCAGGCGCCGCGGCGCGCGCCGCACGCCATGGAGAACAACGAGGTCTCCGGCGCCAACGCGTGGATCGATTCCTACCTCGAGGCCCTGGTGAGAGAGAGCATGGGGATCGGGGATCGGGGGTGGCGGGAGGCGGGAGAGGAGGGATGGGTGGGGGCGGGTGCCGGAGCGTGCGGCTTTCGCCGCCCACCCACGCCGTCGTCCCCGGCGACCGACCGGCTCGCGGCCCGCGGCGATCGCGGCCCCGGCGGGCGCGCGCCCGCCGGCCGCCGCGCGCCCAACCCATCTCCCTCTCGTCCTCCCAGCTCTCCACCGGCCTCTCCTCCGAGTACTCCCGCCCCGCCGACCGCAACGCGCGCGACCGGGCCGGTGGCGGCGCACCGGGATCATCCGCCACCGGCCCCGGCCGCCCGCGCGACGCCAACGCGTCTGTCTACACCAAATATTATGTGAATCAAATCCTCGCCCTCGGCGAGCAAGGCATCAAGGGCGCCTGGGCGCGGGTAGGAGAATGGAGAGGGGAGAGGGAGGAGCGGGGTGGGTTTATTCTCTTTCCGAACCGACCCCCGCCGACCTCCCCCCCTCTGCCTCCTCTAGGCCGCGTCCAGCGGCGCCGCGTCCTCCGAAATGGACGCCCGCCTGGAGCACCTCTCCTGGCGCGTGTGGCACTTGAAGCGCAAACAAGAAGCGGTGCGGCGCGCGCACCCGGCGGCCGCGGCCGCGCGCGCGGCGCGCGCGCGCGCCGGCGCCGCGTCGTCGGCCGCCGCGTCCGACCTCGACGAGGACGACCTGCTGTCCCCGGCGGCCCCCCTGTCGACCGGCACGCGCACCACGCCCGCGGTGTCGGGGTTTCCGACGCCGCGCGCGTCGGCGGATGCCGGCCGCGCGCAGGGCACCGCCGCCGCCGCCGCCGCCGCGCTAGCCTCGCTCGCCGACCTCAAGCTGCCCGGCGCGCGCCGCCCGCCCCGCGTCCGCATCGCGGCACCTGGGGAGGAAGGTAGTGCCTCTGCCTCGGAAGCCTGGCTCACGGGCGGCTACGCTGGCTCGCCCGGCGCGTCGCCGCTGCGCGGCAAGCCAATGACTCTCGAAACTTCCCGCCCCGAGTCCGCCCGCCCCATCCCGGACCCCTTTGCCGGCCGCGTCGACGGTCTCTACATCGTTCTCGCCTCCATGCACGGCCTCGTGCGCGGGGACGCAATGGAGCTCGGCCGCGACCCCGACACCGGGGGGCAAGTCAAATACGTCGTGGAGCTCGCCCGGGCGCTGTCTCAGCACCCGGCCGTGTACCGGGTCGACCTCTTGACCCGCCTGGTGGCGGACCCGAAAGTCGATGCTTCCTACGCCTCCCCTCTCGAATGCCTCGTCCCGCCCGGCGACGACGGCGCGCTCGGCGGCGCGTACATCGTGCGCCTGCCCGCCGGCCCCCCCACCCGCTACCTGCGCAAGGAGCGGCTGTGGCCCCACGTCCGCGAATTCGCCGACCGGGGCGTGGCCCACGTGAAACTGACGCTCGCCGCGCTCGCCGACGCGGGCCGCCCGTGCGAGCTGTTTGCGCTGCACGGCCACTACGCCGACGCCGGCGAAGCCGCCGCCCTCATGGCGCACACCCTGGGGGCGGACATGGTGATGACGGGGCACTCGCTGGGGCGGAACAAGCTGGAGCACCTGCTCGCGAGCGGGACAATGAACAAGGCCGAGGTGGAGGCGACCTACCGCATCTCCCGCCGCGTCGAAGCCGAAGAGCGCTGCCTCGAGGCCGCCGTCACCGTCTTCACCTCCACGCAGCAAGAGGTGGATGACCAGTGGGGCCTCTACCACGCCTACTCGGCCAAAGTCGCGGCGGTCCTCGCCGCGCGCCCGCGCCCCGGCCGCCACATGCCCGCCATGGCCGTCATCCCGCCCGGCCTCGATTTCTCGGCCCTGAAAGTGGCGCTGCCGGACGACCCGGCGGCGCGGGAGATGATGGCGGCGCCGTACGGGTTTGGCGCGCTGATGTCGCCGCGAGGGTCTGGGGGCGGGGGGGGCGCCGACGCCCCGCCGCCGCCCGCCGACGGCCTGGCCGTCGAGGGCGCGCCCCCTCCCGCTCCCAACCCCTCGACCCTGGCCCCTCCGATGGCCATCGAGGACCCCCCGATCTGGTCTGAAATTTTTCGCTTCCTGCGCAACCCGCGCAAGCCCGCCATCCTGGCCATGTCCCGGCCCGACCCCAAGAAGAACCTGACGACGCTGGTGGAAGCGTTTGCCATGAACGCCACGTTGCGGCAACTGGCCAACCTCGTCCTCGTGATGGGCAACCGCGACACGCTCGACGGCCTCGCTCCCGGCTCGCGCGCGGTCGTCGAAGCCGTGTTCCGGCTGGTGGACGACCATGGGCTGTGGGGCTCGGTGGCGATGCCCAAGCACCATTCGCAAGCCGACGTGTCCGACATCTACCGTTTGCCCCTCGCGACGCGCGGCGCATTCGTCAACGTCGCGCTCCAAGAACCTTTCGGCCTCACCGTCATCGAGGCCGCCGCGCACGGCGTCCCCTGCGTGGCGACCAAAAACGGGGGGCCCGTCGACATCATGGCCACGCTCCACCACGGCCTGTTGGTGGACCCGACCGACGCGCGCGCGGTCGGCGACGCGCTGCTCGCCATCCTGACCCGCTCCGACTCGTGGGACGCCATGTCCGCCTCCGGCCTGGCCAACATCCACGCCTACTCGTGGCCCTCGCACTGCACGCGGTACCTGGCGACGCTCGACGCGCGCAAGCGCGCGGTCGCCGCGGCGGCGCGCGCGCGCGCGCGGCTATCCGGGACGTGGGACGTCGGCGTGCGCGGGCCTTCTCCGTCGCCGTCGCCGCGAGCCCTTGGCGCTCACGTGGGCGGCGGCGGGTCGGCGGGCGCGCTCGGGTCGCTCGGCGGCGCGCTGTCGCCCTCGCGCGGCGCGCCGCCGCGCTCGCCGGGGCCGCGCGTCCCCGACACCCTGTCGGACGACGAAGGCCGCCTGCGCACCGCGCCGCCGCCCCTGTCCCTTGCGACCGCTCTGGACGACGGCGCGGTGCCCGACGCGAGCGCTCTCGCGCGCGGCGCGAGCGCGGCGGGCGGCGGCGCGCGCGTTTCGGGCGACGCTGGCCGCCCGCGCGGCTGCGGGCGAGCGACGTTGGTCGTCGTGCCCCTGGACGGCGCACACAGAGCGCCCGCGGCGGCGGCCGTGCTGCGCGAGCTGGCGGCGGCCGCCGCGCGCGCGGCGCCCGGCGCCGCGCCCGGCCTCGGCGTCGCATCGATGCTCGGCTTTGACGCCACCACCTCGGCCCTGCGCGACGCCGGCCTCAACGTCGACGCCCTGGACTTTGTCGTGTGCAACGGCGGGGCCGACATCTGGCACGCGCACGAGGGCGGCGGCAAGGCCGACGGCGCCGCCGCCTCCTCTTTGGTCCGCTGGGTCGCCGACGACGCGTGGGAGGCGCACATCGCGTTCCGCTGGGACCGTGCCAACCTGGCCCGCTTTGTGTCCAAAGCGCTGAGGCCCGCGGAGGCGGGCGGCGCCGCGGGCGCACCCCCCCCGCCGCCCGACGCGGGCGTCGCGTCCCTTTTGCGCGCGCTCGACGGCCTCGCCCCCGCGGCCCTGCACCCCCACCACGTCCTGCTCGAGCTCGACGCCGCCGCGGCCTCCAGCGCGGTCACCCGGCCGCCGGCGGCCTGGGGCCGGTCGTCGCTGTACGGCGCGCCGCCGCCGCCGCGCGCGCCGTCCGACGGCGGCGCGGCCGCCCTCGACGTCGTCGACCGCCTGCGCCGCCGCATGCGGTCCAACGGGTACCGGTGCCACATGACGCTGCAGGCGGTGCCGGTGGAGGGGGAAGGGGGGGGGGGGGGGGGCAGCGCGCGCGACGCGCGGACCGCGCGCCTGCACATCACCCCCCTGCGCGCCTCGCGCGCGCTCGCCCTGCGCTTCCTGTCGGCCCGGTGGTGCGTGCCCATGGACGACGTGACGCTGGTGACCGCGCCGTCGGATGTGGTCGTGTCGTCGCCGAGCGACGGCGGCCGGGGCGCTGCCGCCGGGTCGACCGACGGCCCGCCTCCCCGCGCCCCGTCCCCCGCCGTCGCCGCGTCCGACGCGGCCTACGGCCCCGTCATCGACGTCGCACCCCACACGAGCGACCTGGTAGAGCTCGCGTCCGGCGCGGGCCCGGTGCGGGTGCTGCTGCCGGCTGCGTCGCCGCGCGCGCTCCCGCCTGCATCCTCCCCTCTGCTCCACCGCCTCGCCTTCCGCATCGACCCCGCCGACTTTGCCGGGCGGGTTGAGCTGGCGCCCGAGTCCAGTCTGGCGGCAGGGCTGGCGGACGCGATCGTCGGGAAGGCGCCCCTGGGGTGGGCGGCCGGCGCTCTCGGCGCGTGGGCGTCGGCCGGCGGCCGCGGCGGCGCCGCCGACGCGCCCCCCTTCCGGGGTCTGTCCTCCCTGGAGGAGCCGCGCGGGCTGGACGCGAGCGTGTGGAAGCATTAGGGGAGGGAGGAGAGGGGGGACGGGGGGCGGGGTCGAGTGAGGCCGCCCCAAAAACACAAAACGATGGCAACCGCCCTGCATGCAACCACCCCGCCACGCTGCCGTGCCCGTGCTCTGGAGACGGCGCCGGGTGTCACACGGCGGCGGGGGCGGGAGGAGGGGGAGAGGGGGGGAGGGAGGTGACGCGGGGGCATAAGGGTCGGACGGGGGGGGCAGCGGCGGGGGCCCAAGACTCGGAGAATCGAAAAAAGCGGGGCGCACACAGGCCGCCTCTATGCATATGCACCATCAGATCGATCATAGGACGACGCGCACCGAGTCGGCCGCCACGGACCGCCCGCCGACAGGCGGCCCGCACGGCGGCGACCGCGCCGCCGCCCACGCGGCGGCGGGCGGCGCGCCGCACGCGGCGGGCGAGGGGCCCAAGGGCGACGGGGGGGGGCGGGAGGCGAGGGCGGGGCGCGCGGCCGACGCGGCGGTCGGCGGGCGCGACGGGCGCGCGAACAGGGCGCCGCCGCCGTCGGCCGCCGCCGCGGTCGCCGCCGCCACGTCCGCATCCACCGGCACCTGCAGCGGCGCTTTGCGATCGCCGGTGGTCAGCAGCAGGCGCACGACGAGGGCGGACGCGGACGCGCCGCCGGCGCGGCGGCCCGCGCGCGCGCCGACGCTGAGGCTCCCGCGCCGCGGCCACAGCACGCGCTCCGCCGCCAGCTCGCCCTCTGCGGGCGCAGGGGCGTCGAGGCCGTCCGCCGGGTAGAGGACGGCGGCGCCGCCGGCGGCGAAGACGGGGCGCGCGGGGAGGCGCGGGGGGGGACGGGGCGGCGCGTCGCTGCCCCCGCCGCCGCCGTCGCCCGCCGCCAGCGCGGCCGCGCGGCGCGACCCCGGGCGAGCGAACGCCTCCCGGTCGTCCCGGGGCGCGCCGCCGCCCCCGGGCTCGCGCCTGCGCCCGCCGCCCGCGCGGCCGTCGCGGCGGCGGCGCGCGCCCGAGCGCGAGCGCCGCGCCGGCTGGGGGGGGGCGCCCACGCGGGCGCCGGGAGGGAGCACCCACTTGACGGTCTCCTTGGCCAGCACCAACGCCTCGCCCTCCCCGTCGTCGTACACGACGCGGTGCGCGCCGGCCGCGGGGTCGAACCCGGCGACGACCCCGCCGTAGAAGCGCGCGTCGCCGCGCCAGTAGACCGCCACCCGCCATCCAAGCGCCGCCGGCCCTTCCGGCGGCGCGGCGCGCGGCGCGAGCGCGGTGTGGGCGGCGCCCGGGTGCGAGCCCGGCACGCCAGCCCCCGGCCGCGCGTGCGGCGGCGGCGGCGGCGGCGGCGCCTGGAGCGCCTCGCTGGCGGGCGCCACCCATTCGTCCTCGCCATCGTCGTACAGGACGCGCACCGCGCCGGACGCGGCGTCGGTGTCGACGACCGAGCCGGGGCAGAAGCAGGCCGCGGCGTCAAACCACAGGGAGACCCGGTCGCCGGGGGCGAAGGCGGGGGCGGAGGCGCCGGCCGCGGGGGGGGGGGGGCGCGTGGAGCCGGCCCCGGCCGCCGCCGTCTTGAGCGGCGACGGCGGCGCGCCGGCCGCGCCGCCCGCCGCGCGGCCGTCGCCCGCGGGCGCCGCGCCCAGGGCGGCCATGGCGGCAGCCAGCTCGGGGCACGCCCCGCCCGCCGACCGCGCCCGGGGCGCGAGCCAGGCGACGCGGTCGCGCCCGAGCGGGAGCCACTCGTCGGCGCCGCCGTCGAACGCGACCTTGGCCCGCTTGTGGTAGGCGTCGTACGCGGACAGGGTGCCCCTGTAGAACGCGCGGTCGGCGTCGCACCAGACGGCAAGGCGGCCGCCGAGGGCGGCGGCCGCGGCGCCGCCAGACGCGGGGCGGCGCGACGGGCGCGACGAGCGCGAGCGCGGGCGGGGGGGGAGGGGGGCGGCGCGCGGGGCGCCGCCGTCGCCCCCCTTGGACGCGTCGCGCGCCAGCAGGAGGCCGGCCGCGATGGGGGAGAGGGGCATGGGCGCGTCGCCCTCGTCCGACGACGCGCCGCCCGCGCTGCCGGGGTGCGCCGCGTGCGCCTCCAGCAGGCCTTCCAGCAGGCCGGCGACGTCGGCGTCGCCCACGTCGCCCATGGGGGGGGGGGTGAGGCCCAAGCCCGCGAGCGGGTCAAAGGGTTGGGGCGTCGAGCGCGCGCGGCGGCCGCGGCGCGCGCCGCCGCCGCCGCCCTCGCCCGGGTCGGCGTCGGCCGCCACCGCGGCCGCCACGACGGCCGCCGCCGCGGCGGCCGCGGTGCGGCGGGACGCGGTGCGCGGCGGCCCGCGCGCGGCCAGGCCTCCGGCGCGCTTGGCCGGCGGCGACGGCGGGCCGCCGCGGCGCGCCGACCGCGGCGGCGGCGCCACGTTTTCTTCTTCCTCCTCGGACGACGACGAGGACGCCGAATCGGGCGCGGGCGCGCCGTCGTCGTCCGACTCGTCGTCCGTCCACGCGGCCCGGCGCGCGCGCTTGGGCGGCGAGGGCGCGGCGCGGTCGCCGCCCGCGCCGGCGCCGCCGCGCGCGCGCTTTGCGCGCGCGGCCGCCGCCTCGGCCTCTGCCCCGAGCGCCGCCCCGTCGTCCGCCGGCCACGCCGACCGCGGCGGCGCCAGCCCCGCCCAGACGACGGCTTCGCGGGCCAGGGCCAGGGTCTGGACGTCGCCGTCGGCGTATGTCACGCGGTGGTGGTCCCCGTCCCCCGCGTCCCCGGTCACCCGCCCCGCGTACCAGCGCCCCATGGCGGGCCAGAAGACGCGCACCCGGCGGCCGACGGCGGCGGCGCCGGACGGGGCGGCGGGGGAGAAGGTGGGGTTGCGGGACGAGGAAGCGTGCGGGTCGAGCCAGGCAAAGCGGCAGGCGGAGAGGAGGGCCCAGGCCGAGTCGGGGCCGCCCTCTTCGGAGCGGGCGCGGCGGCGGCCCGCGCGCGGCGGCGCCGCGGCGTCGGCGTTGTCGAGCTCGACCCTGTGCCGCCCGCGCGCCGCGTCAAACGCGGCCACGACGCCCACGGGCCACTCCTCCGGCTCGCCGCCGCCGCTGGGCGGGGCGAGGGCGATGCGGCGGCCGACAGCTTCCGCGCCGGCGACGAGCGGGGGGAGCCCGTCGGCGGGGGGGGGGGAGGTGGGGGGCATGGGGGCGCGCTGCTGGTGAATGGGGTGAGGGTGTCTCGTTGTCCCATTCTCGGGCGCGTGGGCCGGCGCCGGCCCCGCCCCGGCGCGGCGGGGAGCCGCAGGGCGCCCGCCGGGGCCATCGGCGCCCGCGCGCGGCGCGCGCGGGCCTCCCTGCAATGCTCGCTCCGCCCCGGGCGGCGCGCAAAGACGCCACCGCATCGACCGGGCGATCGGACGGGCGACAAAGCGCCGCCTGCCTCCGCCCCGCCCCCGCGCGCCCCCCGCGCGCCTCCCGTCGTTCGCACCTCGTCGCCCCGGAGGCCCTGGCTCTATCCGCGAGCGGCGCGGACCGCGCTCGCGCAACCGCACCGGGGAGGGGCGCGGCGGGAGGCGCGCCGGGGGCGGGCGATCGGGGGCGCGTTCGACCGCGTGTGCGGCGCCGGGCGCGCGCGGCCCGCCAAAACGCGCTCGGCGCACAAAGAGGCGATAGAGGGGGGGGGTGGCGGGCGCGAGCCCGCCTGGAGCACGCCCGAGCCCGAGAGAGGTCGACCGCGTGCCGAGGCGGCGGCGGGCGGGGTGGCGGGCGGGCGAGCGCGCCGCGCGCGCGCGCGCGCGGGGGGGACGCGGCGTGCGACAGCGCCCCACCCCGCCACAACCCTGTCACCCAGCCTCCTCCTCATCCCCACCGCCCCCAGCGGCCGACGGCGACGACGACGGCGCCTCCCCCCCGCGCGCGGCGGCCGCCGCGGCGCCGCCCGACACCGACGGCGCGGCGGCCGCGCCGTCGACGAGCTCGCCGAAAGAGGTCGATATTTCGTCGTACAGGGCGACGACCTGGAGGGGGGGGGGGGCGGGGTGGGCAGAGGCGGACACCCCCCCCCCCCCCCCCCCCCCCCCCCCCCCCCCCCCCCCCCCCCCCGCGGTGCGGGGGTGGGCCCGGGGGT
>Ga0315274_10008129_pt1 | contig 15189 bp, 12 predicted proteins | sample YL17G02_20_MG_FD_203700 | JGI IMG/M metagenome (GOLD analysis project Ga0315274, IMG submission 203700) | Sediment microbial communities from Yellowstone Lake, YNP, Wyoming, USA - YL17G02_20 | ecosystem: Environmental > Aquatic > Freshwater > Lake > Sediment | place: USA: Wyoming | collected... | reverse complement strand
TTGTGGGTGATGAGAACGATCGTCTGGCCGGCGTCCCGATGGAATCGGCCGATGAGGTCGAGGACGCGCTCGGAGGCCTCGGAGTCGAGGTTGCCGGTCGGCTCGTCCGCCAGGAGGACGTCCGGCCGTGTGACGAGGGCGCGGGCGATGGCGACGCGCTGCTGCTCGCCGACGCTGAGTTCGCCGGGCCGGCGGCGGCGCTTGTCGTCGAGCCCGACGGCCGCGAGCATCTCGCAGGCCCGCGTTTGCACCGCCTCGTGGCGGAGCCGGAGCGCCAGCGCGACGTTGTCCTCCGCCGAGAGCGCGGCGAGGAGGTTGAATCGCTGAAAGACGAATCCGATGTGCCGGCGCCTGAGGCGCGTCCGCCGGCCGTCCGAGATCGCGCCCGTGTCTGTGCCGTCGAGGACAACCGTTCCCTCGGTGGGCGTGGCCAGAAGGCCCAGAAGATACAGAAGCGTGCTCTTGCCACAGCCGCTCGGCCCCATCACCGACACGAATTCGCCGCGGCGAACCGCGAGGTCCACGCCGCGCAGCGCCGCCGTCGGCGCCGCGTCCGTGCGGTACACCTTCGTCAGTCCCCTGGCTTCGAGGATGGTTTCCATCGTGCTTTCCATTCTTCTTCCCTCTCCCTAGTGCTCTGTCCCACATAGAATGATGGGTGGCACGGGCGGCTCGTCCGCCCGTGCTGCGTGCCATTCCGGGTGCACTGGCGGGCAAGCCGCCAGTGCCACCCCCTCATTTCAGCAGGGACAGAGCACTAGATGGGAGAGGGCAAGGGTGAGGGTGAATGCCGTTCCCTTCATCCTTCTGCGGTTGGGTGTTCGATATTCATTATTGGTCGTTTCTTTCCCCCTCACCCCGCCCCTCTCCCACGGAGGGGAGAGGGAGCGACTATCCCCCTCACCCCGCCCCTCTCCCACGGAGGGGAGAGGGAGCGACTATCCCCCTCACCCCGCCCCTCTCTCGTTCGACCCGGAGGCTCTCGACGGGCCGCGAGGGGAGAGGGGGTTATGAAACAGATTCTACTCATAGCGCAGGCTCTCGACGGGGTCCTGCCTCGCGGCCCGCCGCGCCGGATGGAGGGCCCCGAGGGCCGTCCCGCCGGCGGCGAGCGCGGCCGCATAGGCGAACCGCACCGCCGGAATATCCACGGTCCACAGCGGCTGAAGGTCGAGGATGAGGGCGCGGCTCCCCCAGGTCAGAAGGAACCCGGCGACGATGCCCGCGGCGCAGATGAGTCCCGCTTCGGCCATGACGAGGCCGAAGACCTGCGCGCGCGATGCGCCCATGGCCTTCAGGACGCCGATCTCGCGCGTTCGCTCGACGACCATCGTGTAAACCGTCAGCAGGATGACCAGGAAGCAGACGAAGCCCGCCACGATGACGACCGCCCCGATGACGAGGTTCATGTCGCCAAGCATGTTGGCCAGGCGCGCGTAGTACTCGTCCAGCGTGAACGCACTGAGTTTCAAGTTCGCCACGGCCTCGCGGACCGGCTCGACGGCGGCCGGGCCGGTGGTCTTCAGGTAGAAGAACGTGGCGCGGCGGGTGTCGTTCTGGAGGCACTCGTTGAGGGTGTCGATGGGCAGGAACACCCGCCCCGCGACGCCCTCGCGCGCGATGCCCACGACGGTGAACCGCCGGTTCAGCCGCTCGACCGTGTCGCCCAGGTGGAAGCCTCCGGCACGGGCCAGGCGCGTGTCGATGAGCATCTCCAGGCCGCCCGCCAGAGGCCGCCCCTCGACCAGCCGACCGGGCCCGGCGAAGTACGGCCAGTCCTCGGGCCGGATGCCGAAGGCGTTCTGGTCGCGCCCCGCCAGGTTCACCGACCAGCACAGGACCGGAATGGCGCGGGCAACGCCCGGCAGGGCCCGCAGGCGGGCCTCGATCTTGTCGGCCGGCAGGCCCCCGCCCAGGAGGAGCGCCGGGCCGCCCACCGGCATGACCATGATGTGGGCATCCACGTTGGTGGTGCGGTCGGCGATCTCGCGGAGCATGCTCGTCAGGCCGATGAGCACGAGGAAGAGGGCCACCCCCACGCCGACCGCCAGGACGCTGATCGTCGTGCGCGTCTTTCGAGCGAAAATGTTGGCCAGGGGCAGACAGGCCACGGCAACTCCTTTTCCGGGGACGCCCGGGCGATTATAGAGGCGGTCCGCGGGCGGGGCAAGCGCCACCATTCTTTTCCTCTACCTTGATGGGCTTGCCCTGATGTTCCCTCTCCCTTGACGGGAGAGGGAAAGGGTGAGGGTGAAATTCATTCCCCTCACCCCGCCCCTCTCCCACGGAGGGGAGAGGGGGTTCTTAGTCGCCCCCGCGCTCGTCGGCCGCGGCCTCGAGGATTCCGCAGACCTCGGCAAGGTCGGCGGCGATCCAGGTGGCCTCGAACGCCCACGCCGGGCGAGGGTCCGAGACGAGGGCGATCGTCCGGCAGCCGGCGGCCGCGCCCGCCTCCACGTCGAAACGGAAGTCGCCGACCACGATCGTTTCTTCCGGCCCCGTGCCGAGCGTCGTCATCAGGTGCCGGGCGCCGTCGGGGCTTGGCTTCGGCACGTGGTCTCCGCGGGCGACGACGGCGTCGAACGCCAAGCCGTGCCGTCGGCAGGCGCACTTGACGCTTCGGCGGCTGTTGCGCGTGAGGACGGCCGTCCGGATGCCACGCGCGCGGAGCCAGTCGAGGAGTTCGCGTGCGCCGGGCATCAAGCGGCTTCGGTCGGCGGCCTCGGCTTCGTGGTGGTCGAGGATCGCGCCCGCGCGGGCCCTCTCGGCCTCGGAGAGGGTGTCCATCGCCTCCAGAATGGTGGTGCCCGGCGGCAGGCCGATCTGGGCCCGGATGGCGTCGAAATCGAGCGCCGGCTCAAGGAGTGTCCCGTCGAGGTCGAAGATAATGAGTTTGAGTCCCATCGCCCGTTATCATGCCAAAGGGCGCCAGCCGTGTCAAAAGATCAAGCCCAGGGATTCCAATCCCTGGGCTTGGTGGGGCTCGCCGGCCCCGGCCGCGTCTTGATTTCCACCGGGCCGGCGGGGTATAATCGCCCCCCGGCCGGGCCGGAGAGCGGCTGGAAACGGGGATAGGCGTTGAAAAAGGCCCTGGGCGAACTGGCGGAGTTGGTCGGCGGGCGGCTGGAAGGCGACGCCGGCCGCGAGGTCGAGGGCGTGGCGTCCCTCGCGGAGGCGGGTCCGCGCGACGTCGCTTTCGTCGCCCGGAAGCGTTACGCCGCCGGGGCGGGGGCCTCGAAGGCCGCCTGCCTGGTGGTCCCCGAGGATTGGAAAGAGAAGGCCGACGGGCCGGCCCTTTTGCGTGTGGCGGACCCGAACCGGGCGATGGCCCGGATTGCGGAGGCGCTGCTCGAGCCTCTGCCGGCGCCTCAGCCGGGCATCCATCCCGCTGCGGCGGTCGCCAAGTCGGCCGTCCTGGGCGCCGGCGTCCACGTCGGTCCCTGTGCCGTCGTGGGCGAGAAGGCCCGCATCGGCGACCGGACGCGCATCCGTGCGGGGGCCGTCGTGGCCGACGAAGCGGTCGTGGGGGCGGACGGCGACATCCACTCGGGCGTGGTCATCCGCGAGCGCGTCCGCCTGGGCGACCGCGTGATTGTCCACGCGGGGTCGGTCATCGGGAGCGACGGGTTCGGTTACCTGGCCGGCAAGACGGGGCCGGAGAAGATCCCCCAGTTGGGGACGGTCGAGATCGCCGACGACGTGGAAATCGGCGCCTGCGTGACGGTGGACCGGGCGCGGTTCGGGGCCACGCGGATCGGCCGGGCGGTGAAGATCGACAACCTGGTGCAGATCGGGCATAATGTGCAGGTCGGCGAGGGAACGATCATCGTGAGCCAGGTGGCCGTCGCGGGCAGCGCCCGCATCGGGCGCGGCTGCGTGCTTGCGGGCCAGGCGGCGATTGACGGGCACTTGGTCATCGGCGACGGGGCGCGGATTGCCGCCAAGGCCGGCGTCACGAAAGACGTGCCGGCGGGCGCGGACGTGAGCGGCTACCCGGCGGGCCCGCACCGCGAGGAACTTCGGCGCGAGGCGGCCCTTCGGCGGATGGAAGAAGTTTTGGAACGTCTGAAGGCAATCGAAGAACGGCTGGCGGACCTGGAGTCGAGGAAGGGCGCGTGAGCCGACGCCAACGAACCATCGCACGCGAGGCCGAGATGGAAGGCCGGGGCCTCTTCACCGGCCAGCCGGTCCACGTCCGCCTGAAGCCGGCCCCCGCCGACGCGGGGCTCGTCTTCACGCGGGTGGACCTCTCGCCGGAAGTCCAGATTTCGGCTACGATCCAGTCGGTCGCGAAACGGTTTCAGCGGACGACGCTGGCGAACGGCGACGTGTCGGTCGAGACGGCCGAGCATCTCCTGGCGGCGCTCGAAGGGCTCGAGATCGACAACCTGGCCGTGGAACTCGACGGGCCGGAACTTCCGTCGTGCGACGGGTCGGCGGCGGATTACGTGCGGCTATTGCGTCAGGCGGGAATCGTCGAGCAGCCGGCCGATCGGCCGGTGCTCAAGATTGTCGAGCCGGTCACGGTGCAGGACGGCGGCGCCGTCATTGCCGCGCTCCCCGGCGACGAGGACGCGCTGGTGATCACGTACCATCTCGATTACGGCCCGCAGAGCGTCATCCCGCCGCAGATGTGCCACCTGAGGCTGACGCCGGACACGTTTGTCGAGGACTTGGCCGCCAGCCGAACTTTCATCCTCGAGTCCGACGTGGAGGAACTGCGTCGCCGCGGCTACGGGGCGGACGTCACGTACCAGGACCTTCTGGTGTTCGGGTCCGAAGGGCCGATTGAGAACACGCTGCGGTTTTCCGACGAGCCGGCGCGGCACAAGATGCTGGACCTGGTGGGCGACCTTTTCCTCTTGAACCGGGATGTGCGCGGGCGGATCGTGGCTGTCAAGAGCGGCCACGCGCTGAACCACCGGCTGATTCGCCGACTCCAGGACCAGGGGGCCGGCCGGGCCGCCGGAACGCGGGCCGAGACGCGCCCCGCGATGGACATCAGCCAGATCATGGAGGTCCTGCCCCACCGCTATCCCTTCCTCCTCGTGGACCGCGTTGTGGAGTTCGAGGAGGGCGTCCGCGCGGTGGGCATCAAGAACGTCTCCATCAACGAGCACTTCTTCCAGGGCCATTACCCCGGGACGCCCATCATGCCGGGCGTTCTGATCGTCGAGGCGATGGCCCAACTGGCGGGCGTGCTCCTCCTGCGGAAACTGCAGCATACGGGCCAGGTGGCGGTCCTCCTGAGCATGGACCGCGTGAAACTCCGAAAGACCGTTCATCCCGGCGACCAGTTGCGCCTGGAGGCCGAGGTCGTCCGGGCCAAGGAACGCTGGGCCGAGGTCGTCACGCGGGCGTGGGTGGGCGACGAGGTGGCCGCCGAGGCCCAAATCCGATTCGTCCTGATCCCCGCCAAACAGGAAGTGTGAAAGGCTTTCATGGCGATCAGCGAACAGGCAGCCGTTCATCCGAAGGCCGAACTGGCCGCCGACGTCGAGATCGGCCCGTTCTGCGCCGTCGGTCCCGAGGTCACGATCGGCGCCGGAACAGTGCTTCACTCCAGCGTGACCGTCGCCGGCCGCACGCGCCTGGGGCGGGACAACATCGTGTATCCGCACGTTACGATCGGCACGCCGCCGCAGGACCTTTCCTACTGCGACGAGCCGACGGAAACCGTCATCGGCGACTCGAACGTCATCCGCGAGTGCGTGACGATCCACCGCGCCTCGACGAAGGAAGGAGGCGTGACGCGCGTCGGCAATCGGTGCTACCTGATGGCGTGCAGCCACGTCGCCCACGACGCCGTCGTCGAGGACGACGTGATCTTCGGCAACAACGTGCTGATCGGCGGCCACGTCCACATCGAGTCGCGCGCCAACCTGAACGGCGGCGCCGCCGTGCATCCGTTCACGCGGATCGGCCGGCTGGCGTACGTCGGCGGCCTGACACGCATCGTCCACGACGTCCCGCCTTTCATGATCATCGAGGGCCATCCCAGCCGCGTCCGCGGACCGAACAGCGTCGGCATGGAGCGGGCCGGCTTCTCCAAGGACACGATCGAGATGGTCGCCAAGGCCTATCGGCGGATCTACCGCTACGGCAGGCCGCGGGAGGAAGTCCTGCGGGAACTCGAGCAGGAAAACGGTTGGCCCGCGGAGGTCCGGTACCTGTGCGACTTCCTCCGCGCGAGCGCCTCGGGCAAGCACGGCCGTTACCGCGAGTCGCTGAGAAAGAAGTCCCCCGCCTAGCCACTGTTTGTGGGGAACCCGATGAAAGGCGCATGGCGAAGCGGTTCCGTCGTTGTCGCGCTCGCCCTGCCGCTTCTCGCGGCCTCGGTCCCTGCGCCCGAACAGCCGGAGAAACCGACCGGCCCGGCGCCCCCCGCCGCCGAAGCCAAGCCCAACCCAGGCCGGACCATCCGCGGCCACCTTACGCCCCCCGGCCGCGCAAAATCCGCCTTCCTCTGGGAACGCGCGAGCGACCGAAAAGTGCCCGTCGCGATCGACCCGAAGACCGGCGCGTTCGAGGCGGCGGATCTTGCGCTCGGCCTCTGGGACCTCGTGGTCGAGACGCCCTGGGGACGACTCGAAGGTATCGACATGACCCCAATCCTCTCGGAGTACGACGTCCTCATTCCGCCCGAATACCGGACCGAGGACCTGGGCCTCCCGGCGAAGGGCGAATTCACCGACGAGGACCGCCGCTGGATCGAACGCCAGGTCCTCGAGGTCAAACGCTACGAGAGCCGCGTCCGCATCCTCGCCCTTCGCGGGACGGCCGACGTCGCCGTTGTCCTCGTGGAACTCACCCAGGAACAGCCCTTCGTCGGCGAGAAGGGGGATGAGGTCACCTGGCGGGTCGAGAAATGGGTCTATGAGAAAAAGTACGGCGGATGGGTCCAGTTCCGCACGCGCGTCCTCTATCGGCGTCGCGTCCCGCGGGCCGAGTGGGGGTCCTGGGGCTGGCAATTTGAGCCCGCCCTCGGCGGCTTCCCAATCACCGAGGACCGCACCGAACCTGTAACGATTGAGTTGACGATCCCCGACAGGCCGGTCCTCGACAAAGGCCTCGTCGGCAACAAGTCGCCCCCGCCTGCCGCGAAAGGCGAACGGTAGCAGCCGCCCCGCTTGTCCCTGTCCATGTTGGACCCCTTTCGGGGCGGGGCGCGTCATTCATCATGCGCGGCGAGTAAACTCGCCGGCTAAATGTGGGCGTTCTTCGCGGTTCGATCACGCCTTGACCAGCCGACGGAGCGTCCGCAGGTTCACGGGGTCCATTTTCCGTCCGTGGGCGTCGCGTTTCGGCGTCTCCAGGATGAAGGGCAGGGCGGCCAGCGCGGAGTGGTTGACGAGCGCCCGGAACCCCTCGCGGCCAATCTTGCCGCGGCCGACGTGTTCGTGCCGATCGAGGCGCGACCCGAGGGCGCCTTTCGCATCATTCACGTGGACTACCGCGACGCACGCGAGGCCCACTGCCTCGTCAATCTTCCCGAGCGTCTCGTCCACCGCCGATGGGGTCCTCAGGTCGTACCCGGCGGCGAAGAGATGACAGGTGTCGATGGCGATGCCGAGCCGGTCGCCCGCCTCGCGGCGAGGCCGCGGGCCCGCCTCGCACGTCTCGATCAAATAGCGGAGATGGTCCAGTCGTCCGCCGAGCGTCGAGCCCGCCCCGGCCGTCGTCTCAAGGAGGATGCGCGAGCGGTGCCCCGGCCGTTCGCGGTGGAGGCGGTCGAGGGCCGCAGCGACGCGCGCGAGGCCCGCCGCCTCACCGCTCCCCGTGTGCGACCCCGGATGGATGACCAGGTAAGCCAGGCCCAGCCGCTCCGCCCGGTCCCATTCGGCGAGGAGGCACGCTATGGACTTTTCCCAGAGCGTCTCGTCGGGCGACGCGAGATTCACGAGGTAGGAGGCGTGGCCGACGAGGGGCGAGAGGCCTGCGCCCGCGGCGGCAGAACGGAACCGCGCGGCATCCTTGTCGTGCAGGGGCTGAAAGCGCCATTGTTGGGGAGGCTTGACGAAGAGTTGGAGGCAGTCGGCCCGGAGGACGCGGGCCCGCTCGACCGCCCGCGCCACGCCGCCCGCTATCGAAAGATGCGCGCCGAACCGCGGCATCGCTCACCCCCAAAAGGGTCCGGGCCCCTTTTTTCCGGCGCTAAGGCTCGGGGGTTTTGGCGTCGGTGCGGAGGCCCTCGGCCCGGCCGCGGAGGGCGTCCGGGTCCACCGGCTCCGACTTCTTCAGGGCGAAGCGGAAGGCGTGGTCGTCGTGGCGGATGCCGGGAACGAGCGTCTCGAAAGCCAGGTCCACCGGGATCCACTGGTACGGCGGCGCGCGGACGCTGGCCGTCGAGACGAGCGGCTCGTAGCCCGGGGTCTCGAGGCGAACCTCGTACGTCCCGTACCACGTGAAGGGGACGGTGCAGGGCGTCCGGCCGACCTCGTTCTCGTTGAGCCAGCAGAGGGCGCCCTGCGGCTCGGAGTCGATGGTGAGGGTCCGCTGGACCTGGCCGTAGCATCCGGCGACGGCGAGTCCGGCGGCGAGGATCGCGACGGCGAGCGCGGCGCGTTTCATAGTCAGGCCCTTTCCGGCCGAGCGGGTGTGTTTCGGGAGCCCGGCGCCGGGGCGGTCTCGACGCGGACCTCTTCGGTTTCGGCGGCCATGGCGTCGGTGTCGAGGAGGGCGACGGTGGCCCGTCCGGTCGTCCATCCGCCGCACTCGCCCGGGTTGACGATGAGGCGTCCTTCGTGGCGTTCGATTTTCGGCTCGTGGGTGTGGCCGAAGACGATGATGTCGGAGGCCTCGAAGGCCGCGTGCGATAGGTTTTCCCATATGTGGACAAGACAGATTTTTCGTCCGCCGAGTTCCATTTGCCGCGGGCCGTCCGTCAGTTCCGGGAGCAACTTCGTCAGGCCGGCCCGCTCGCCGTCGCAGTTGCCGAACACGCCGTACACCGGCAGCCGGGCCTGGAGCAGGCGCGCCAGCGCGAACGGGGCGACGTAGTCGCCGGCGTGGAGAATGGCCTGGACGCGCGCCTTTTTGAAGATTTCGACCGCGGCCGCGATCGCCGGCAGATTGTCGTGCGTGTCGGAAATGACGCCGAGTTTCATCGCACCCTTCCCAGCGGGACGTTCCGCGCGCCTGGGCAGACGCCAGTATAGGGGCCGCCGGACCGGACTGTCAAGCGAAAGACGACACAGGCCTGACGCTGGGTGTGATTGCTTTTTCTGGCACGGGCATTCCCTGGAAACGACCCCAAGTTTGTCATTTCGACCGAGTCCGCCGAAGGCGGACGAGCGGAGAAATCTCGCCGTGCAAAAGGCCAAACGACCACGGCGAGACCCCTCCGCTCCGGTCGGGGTGACGGCCTAAAACGGCATGCCAGAAAAAACAATCACACCCGGACGCTTTTCGATTGACTTTTTACAGAAGGATGGCACGCTTTCGGAATGGAGCGGACGTTGGCCCGTCGAAAAGGGAGAATCCCATGAGATATTGGGAAAGCGTGTTGGCGGTGTCGCTTGCCGGTTCGCTGGTTCTGTCGGCTGCGGCCTCGGCCGCCGAGCCGTGGTCCGTCTCGGTCCCCGCCGACGCCCTGGCCGTCGTGGCGGTCCGAAACGTGGCCGAACTGGATGCCGGTCTGAAGGCCCTCGTCGGCCCTGAATCGGACGTCTCGGTCGCGGCCCAACTCGAACGGAATCTCCCGGCCGGCGCCTTCGACACCTCCGGGCCGCTCCTCTTGGTTCTGGTGGCCGGCGAAAAAAACCCCGTCCCCGTCACCATTCTCCAGGGCAAGGACCCTGCGAAACTCGAGGAGGCCCGCATCACAGGAGACAGACTGCCGGCCGGCATCGTGGCCGTCCGCCGGCCGACCCCGCCCATCCCGCCTGGCGCCCCGGAAGGTTTCAGGATGCCCGCCCCCCCGCCGCTCTATGTCCTCCAACTTGACCGCTGGGGCGTGGTCGCCGATCGCATCGAGCCGCTCGTCGCCTTCCAGTCGGCCGCCGAACGCCTCGCCGTCGGCACCGCGGCCGGCTCGCGCCTCCCCGACCACATGGTCTGGGTCCACCTGAACCCCAAGTCGCTCAAGGGGACTTTCACCGGCTTGCTCCAGCAGATGCAGGCCCAGATGGCCCGCGAGGCCCCCGCCGGCGCTCCGCCGGCTGCCGTCAACCGCGTTCTCGATTGGTACGTTTCGCTCCTCGACCAGGTCGCCTCGATGGATCTCATGGCCGACCTGGGGGCCGAGCGCGCCGCGGGCCTCGTCGAGGTCGAACTCGTCGACGGGAGCCCGCTCGTCGCCGCCGCCCGCGCCGCCAAGCCGGTGACGGGTCCGCCCGCCTCGCTGCCGGCGACGGATTCTTTTCTCGTCGCCGGGTGGGGCCAAGGCGACTGGGTCAAGGCCATGCCGCCCCTTAAGACCCTCGTAAAGCCCCTCTTCGACGCGCTCGCCCAGGGCGCCGACGAGGAAACCCGCAAGCGAATGGACGAACTCTGGGCCACTTATGACCAGTGGGCGACGGTCCTCGGCCCGTCGTTCGCCTTCGTCTTCGAACCCGCCAAGCCGGGCCAGGGGATGTACCGCGTGACCGAGGTCATCGACCTTGCCGCCCCGGAGAAGTACAGCGAACTGATGGCCAAGTGGATGCCCCTCGCCACGGACATGATGAAGGGTTTCATGGGTCCGTTCGGCACGATGCCCGGCGGCCCGGCGATGAAGATGGACATGAACTATGAACCCGCCGCCGAGAAAATCGCGGGCGTCAAGGTCGACCGCATGACCTTCAAGGTCCAGATGCAGCCGCCCCCGGGCGCTCCGCCCGAAGCCGCCGAGCAGATGAAAAAGATGATGGACGTGATGTACGGTCCGGAAGGCATGGTCGTGCGCATGGCCGTCGTCGGCAATCTCGCGGTCATCACGATGGGCGACGCCGACTACATGGCCCGCGCCATCGGCCGCGCGCGCGGCCAGGTCGGCGACTTCGCCTCCAACGCTGCCGTCGCCGATGCCGTCCAACGCATCCCCGAAGGCGCCGTCGCCCAGGGCCTCCTCTCGGTCCCATCGTATGGCCACATGATGATCAGCATGATGGACCGGATGATGATCGAGGGCCTGCCCGATGCGATTCGAGGCCGGGCCGTCCTCGAAGCGCCGCCCCTGCCGAAGGCCCCGGCGCCGGCCGGCCTGACGGCCGGGGGAATCTACCTCGACGGCCGCACCGTCCGCGCCCGCGTGGACGTCCCCGCGTCCGAAATCCGCAGCACGATGGAGGTGCAGAAACAATTCGTCGCCCGCATGATGTGGATCCTGCAGGAACACATGAAGTGGGCCCAGGAGCAGCAGCGCAAGGCCGACCCACCGCCGGCCCCGCCGCCACTGCCGCCGCCGCCTCCGCCGCCACCGCCGCCGCCGAAAGCGCCTCCCGCGGCCGAGTAAGCGGCGCCGTTCCGCCCCTTGCGCCGCCGTTTACATTTAGCCGCCCGCCTCGGCGGGCGCGTATTGTGCCGTTCGCCGTGCCGCTTGCGGCTTAGCGGCTGTTGACGATCCATCCGCCGCCGACCACCCGTTCCCCCCGGTAAAAGACCGCCGCCTGGCCGGGCGTGACGGCCGCCTGAGGCTCGTCGAAGCGCACTTCCGCGCGGCCGCCTTCCAGCCGCTCCACCCACGCCCCCGCCGCCGCGTGGCGATACCGAATCTGGACCTCGGCCCGGACGGGCTCGGCCGGCGCCGGCTCGTGCCAGACCACCTCCTCCGCCACGAGTCCCTTCGCCCGCAGCGCCGACGCCGGCCCCACGACGATGGCCGCGTCCTGCGGCCGGATGGCGACGACGTACATCGGTTCCCCCAACGCGATGCCAAGGCCCCGCCGCTGACCGATTGTGAAGTTCACGATCCCTGCGTGGCGTCCGAGTTCCTTGCCCCCCAGGTCGAGCACCGGCCCAGGCCGCACCAGGTCCGGCCGACGCTGGCGCACGAGGGCCTCGATCGTGCCGGTGACGAAACAAATCTCCTGGCTCTCGGGCTTGTCGCGGACCGCCAGGCCCAACTCGCGCGCGATGGTGCGCGTCTCCTCTTTCGTCCGCTCGCCCAGCGGCAGGCGGACGCGCTCCAGGCGCTCCGGCGGGATCGGAAAGAGGACGTACGACTGGTCTTTCCGGGCGTCCACGCCGCGCGCGAGGAGCCAACGCCCCGCCTCCCCGCCTCGACGGCCGGCGAGGCCCGCCTCGGCGGACCCGCCTCCGGGCGAGGCCGACGGGCCGACGGGCCGCTCGACCCGCGCGTAGTGGCCGGTCGCGACGCACTTCGCCCCGAGCGCATCGGCGTAGCGGAAGAGCCGGCCGAACTTCAGGTCCCGGTTGCACAGGATGCAGGGGTTCGGCGTCCGGCCGCGCCCGTATTCCTCGCAGAACCGGTCGATGAGGCGCCCGAAATCCTCCGCGAAGTTCAGGACGTAAAACGGGATCCCCAGTTGCCCCGCCACCCGCCGCGCGTCCGACGCGTCCTCCGCCGAACAGCACCGCGGCGCGCCCGCCGCACCGTCGGGCAGGGCGACGCCCGACCGCATGAAGACGCCCACCGGCTCGTACCCCTGCTCCTTCAACAGGTGGGCCGCCACCGACGAATCCACGCCGCCCGACATCGCCACCAGAATCTTCTCGCCGCGCATGATGCGTTATTGTAACCTTGTTCGCCGGCTGGTGAAAGTCCGCCCGCGCGCCGTTCGCCGTGCCGTCCGCATGCGGCTTGCGGCTTAGCGCGAGCCGTTCACATTCAGCCGCCCGCCTCGGCGGGCGCGTATTGGTGCCGTTCGCCCGGCCTCGCTCGTACAACAGGGCGGCAACGGTTTTCGAAAGGGCAGGGGATGATGAAACTTACGCGGGCCGCCGCCCTCGCCGCCTTCCTCGTGTTGGCCTCCGCCGCCGCACGCGCCGAAAACTGGCCCCAGTGGCGCGGGCCTTTCTTCAACGGCTCCACCACCGAGACCAACCTCCCCGCGAAGTTCAGCCCCACCGAGAACTGCGTCTGGACCGCCCGCCTCCCCGGCATCGGCGGCTCGACGCCCGCCGTCTGGGGCGACCGCGTTTTCGTGAGCGCCCAGGCCCCTGCCTCCAAAAAAACTTTCGCCCTCTGCCTCTCCGTGGCGGACGGTTCCATCCTCTGGCAGCACGAAATCGCCGACGGCGCCGACTTCGCCCGAGGAAATACCGCCGCCTCACCTTCGCCCATCGCCGACGCCGACCGCGCCTACTTCTACTTCGGCACCGGCGACCTGGCCGCCTTCGACTTCGCCGGCAAATCTCTCTGGCGGCGCAACATCGCACGCGACCACGGTCCGTTCGAGATCAAGTTCGGCTACGCCTCCAGCCCGCTCCTCTTCGCCGGACGCCTCTACGTCCCCGTCATCCACGGACGCGAAAGCGCAGGACAAATGGGCATATCCTATCTCCTCTGCATCGACCCCGCCACCGGAAGGGACCTCTGGAAACACCGCCGTCCGAGCGACGCCGACGCCGAGGCCAAGCAGGCCTATACCACCCCCGTTCCTTTTCATGTCGGCGGACGCGCCCAGATTCTCCTCACCGGTGCCGATTACGTCACCGCCCACGACCCTGCCGGCGGCGAGGAACTCTGGCGGTCTCCTTCCTACGATCCCCAAAAGCATGTCCTGTTCCGCACCGTCGCCTCGGCCGCCGTCGCCGGCGAGACGGTCTTCGTCGCCGCGCCCCGCAGCACCAAGTCGCACGGCCTGAGGATCGGGCCCGACGGCCGGCCCGCCGCCGACGCCTGGACCTGGACTCTCGACAAGAACGCCCCCGACGCCTGCACGCCTGCGGTGTACGGCGGCTATTTTCTGGTCCTCGACGGCGACAGCCGCTACATCCTTCGCGTCGATCCCGCCGGCGGCCAAATCCTCCAACGCGAGCGCATCGCCGACGCCACCGTCTTTCAGGCCTCGCCCACCGTCGCCGACGGTAAAATCTACTGCATCAGCATGGACGGCGAAGTCGTCGTCCTCGCCGCCGACGATTTCAAGGTCCTCCACCGCGCCGACTTCGGCGGGAAAGAGTGCCGCTCCACCATCGCCGCCGCCGCCGGCCGGCTCTTCATCCGCGCCGGCGACCGCCTCTTCGCCATCGCCCGGCCCTGACCCCCGGGGATGTCATCCCGAGCGCAGTCGAGGGATCTCGTCTTGGTCATTGTCGTTTGCCGTTGATGAACTGCGTTCGAGGCGAGATCTCTCCGCTCGCCCTCCTTCGCCAAGGCTACGGAGGGCTCGGTCGAGATGACATGCGCGCCCCCCGCGCCGGGAGAGGCCAAAACCTGGGGAATTTGAAAAGATTTATCTTCCGTAAGTCCTTTGTTTACAATTACTTACCCACCACCCCACCCCTCCCCCCCGCGCGATTTCCGTTTGACTTTTCCGGAATCTGGGGTATATTTTTCTTGGAGTTTAGGGGGCCGTTCAGCAAAAGCATCTCTTGGCTTTTCTCCGGGGCCCCCGCCTAGAAACCGGGTTCAGGGGAATTCTGTACCGAGGGCCGCTCGCCTGGTCGAGTCGCCTGTGGCGACACGGCGTTGCGGCGTGGCCCAGGAAGCAAGTCCCGGGCCGGAAAAGGAATCCGTTGGAAAGGAGCAGGAACATGTTCAAGCAAATGATTCTTGCAGCAGCGGTGGCGGGAGTGGTTCTCGCCCTGGGGGCCTCGGCGGGCGCCTACCCGGTCGCCATCCAAAACCCGGGCCTCGAGATACCGGTGCTTCTTGTTGATGGCGATTGGGCTTATTCAATGGATGGCGAGGGTTGGGGCTATGTTGACAACGAGGGAAACATTGGCCCGTGGAATCCTACAACGGCCGATTTTCCAGGCGAGGCCCCGGAGGGCGAGAACGTGGGCTGGGCGAATTCCGGCGACATGGTGATTGGCGGCTTCGGGCAACTCCTGACCGAGACGCTGGGGGCCGGCATGACCTACACGTTGACGGTCAAGGTGGGCAATGCCGCCACATATCCGTGGTTCGGCTATTGCGTTCAACTCCTCGCCGGAGGGACCATGGGGGACAGTGGAGACCAATACGCCGACCCGATAACCGGCGGATTCCTCCTGGCCCAAGACTACAACACCTTGACGATCGCGGATGGCACTTTCGAAACGTCCACCGTCACGTACACCTACGATCCGGTGCACTCGGCC
>Ga0315274_10008126_pt1 | contig 15191 bp, 11 predicted proteins | sample YL17G02_20_MG_FD_203700 | JGI IMG/M metagenome (GOLD analysis project Ga0315274, IMG submission 203700) | Sediment microbial communities from Yellowstone Lake, YNP, Wyoming, USA - YL17G02_20 | ecosystem: Environmental > Aquatic > Freshwater > Lake > Sediment | place: USA: Wyoming | collected... | reverse complement strand
AGAAGCTTGTTCGTGCGCTCAAGGCCAAGGCCGTCTTGAGAGAGAGAAGCAAGCAGCTCGAGCAGCACATAGACGACTTTCGGAGTCGCGAGGGTACGATGAACCATATCGCGTCGGAGCTGCTCGAACGACAGCGCGAACTTAACTACATGCTCCACCGCGCAAGCTCAGTGCTTCACCAGCTCCAGGACACCAATCTGGCGCTGTCCGCCGAGTTCACGCACCTCGTAAAGGAACTGCCGCTGCCGAAAGACTCGGACCGCGACGAGACGATCGCCAGGGTGAACGAACTGTTCAAGAAGACCCACGACCTGGCCGGCGAGATCCAGGACGAGATATTCCGCAAGGCGGCGGAACCCGAGCCTCCGGCGCCGCCGACGGGTGAATCTGCGAACGTCTCATCGGCGGGCGCATGGCCTTTCACGTCTGAGCCGCAGGCCGAGGCTCCCGATCCTGAGCCAGCAGCACAAGAGCAGTGTGACCTCGAAAGCGAGGGAGTCTGCGACACCGAGGTCCAGGCGCCGGCCGAAGCTTCGGTTGGGGCCGAGGGAGAGGACGCCGAGGTCGTGGAAGCTCATGCACCCGCACCGGAGGATCCTGAGCGAGACGAATCCATCAAGCAGTTGTTCCGCAACCTTCAATCCGTCGAGCTCGACCCGGCGAAATGGGGTCCGGACGGCAGAGCCCGGGAGCCCGCGCGGAAGCCGGGACTGCTTTCAAGGCTACTCTGGTGGCGCAGGAGAAAGGCCGAAACAGCGCCGGGCAATGACGCGGACGAAGCGGAGTCTCCATCCGCGGTGGACGAAGCGTCCGCGCGAAGCACGGAATACCCGGACCAAGAATAGCAGCCGCTTTTCCCCAGTTGCCACAAGACCCACAATCGGCTTGCGCGTCTGCACGCGCCAGCCTTCCCCGGTTAGCACACCTTTCCTTCGACGGCTTGACGTCCAAATCCGTGAGCTCTCAGCCAACGCACCTCATCGCCCTCTGGATGCACGATCCCGAAAAGGGGAAGTAACCGGCGGCGTCTAATCTAATCCTGTCAAGCGCAGGCAAGTACCTCGAAAGCGAGGCGTGGGCAGGAGGAGAAATGGCAAATCGAGTTTACGGCGACAGAGAAATGGGACTGCTGGGCGAGGTGATTTCCTCGGGCAATCTCGGCGCGCTGGGAGGCCAATTCACCCCCAGATTCGAGGAAGAGTTCGCAAAGATGATGGGCACGAAGTACGCGGTGGCGATGAACTGCGCGATGAGCGTGCTGCATGCCTCGGTGATCAGCGCGGATGCCGGCGCCGGTGCGGAGGTGATCTGCGATCCGGTCTTCGTCTTCGGCGCGCTGGCCGCTCTCTACAACAACGCGATACCCACGTTTGCCGACATAGAACCGGACTCGCTTAACATGGATCCCGACAAGCTGGAGGCCGCGATAACCGAGCGGACCAGAGCCGTGATCGTCACTCACGCTTGGGGACTGCCAGCGCAGATGGATCGCATCGTCGAGATCGCGCACCGGCACAACTTGATCGTGATCGAGGACTGCGCGCACGCGATCCTGGCCGCGTACAAGGGCCGTTACACCGGAAGCTGGGGGGATATCGGCTCCTTCAGCTTCCAGGCGAGCAAGCAGATGTCCCTGGGTGATGCGGGCATGGCGACGACCGACGACGAGGAACTCTCGAAGAAACTCGATCTGAACGCCGGAGCGCCGACTTTCCTTTCCGTCGCGCACGGAATGCACTACAACTACCGCATCAACGAGCTGACCGCCGCGGTGGGCATAGCGCAGTTGGAGAGACTTCACGAGCTGATTGGAGGCCTGCAGACGAATGCCAGATACTACGACGAGGCTGTAGCCGGCTGCGAGTGGCTGAAGCTTCAATCCGCTCCCGATGCCGTATCCACCTACCATTTCTGGGTCGCGAACTTCCGAGGAGAGGAGCAGGGGCTCAGCCTGGACGAGTTCAGCAAAGCGCTCAAGGACTCCGGCGCCGGTCTGTCGCTGGGATACACCGGGGTGCCATCCTATCAGCAGCCTGTCATCAAAGACAGGCTGGCGCACGCCTTCCACTGCGGGCATTACAAGCAGAAGATCGAATATCCCGACGGCCTCTGCCCCATCGCCGAGAAGGCCATTCCGAGGATGCTCCTGGCATACACGCTTCAGCCGGAGGACCAGGCGAAGTCGTCGGCGGAGAAGCTGCACAAGCTCATCGCCGAACTGGAAGGCAGTTAGGCAGCTTCCGGAATTGACTCTCTAGGAGAGATCGGGTAAAGGCCGGAGGCGCCCTCACCCCGGCCTTCGGCCGTTCCCTCTCCCGCTCGCGGGAGAGGGAACTGATGGCCTGACGTCCGCCCGCGGGAGCCCCGGGGTCAACCCCGGGGCTAGCATTTGGAGAAAGCCCCGTGAACGGGGCTCGGACTACCATCACCATCCCAGGAGCCCGGTTCACCGGGCTTTCCGATGTCAAGGCAGACCGGTCCTTGAGGGCCGGGCGTGCAGATTGCGCTAATCCCGGCTCGGGAGGACCCTCGCCCTCCCGATGTCCGGGCAGACCGGGGGATTTTCGGATGCGGATATCCGTGAATGGAGCGCGTGATGGCACTACTGAAAGCAGGCTATGTGATCGATGAAGCACGAAGGGATGAACTCAACGCCCAGGGCAGGAACTACTGGTGGGTCTACATCGAGGAGATCCTGAACCGCCTCGGCCTGACCGCCGTCCGAATCCACGCCGCAGACCTCGCGGGCAGACTCTCAGACTTGTCCCTCCTGTTTCTGGGCGGCACCGACGCACGGCCGTTCGCGTCCGATCTGGACCTCTGGGCGAGATCGGGCGGAGTCTTAATCGGGTGCGGCATCGAAGGCCTGGACGATCTGTTCGGGAACGAGTTTGTCAGTCACATCCCTCAACCCGCCGGCGAGTTCTCAATCGCCGGAGAAATGCACTTGAAGGATACGGATTTCACCAGGGGAATTCACTCTCCCCTGTATCCCGAGAGTCCCCTCCTCATTGCCTCGGACGTCCGGCTCGTTGACCCTGTGGATTCCTCGACGCTTGCGGTCGCTGAGAACCATGCGGCAATAACCGCGCGGAGACACGGCAGCGGCTGGGCCTTCTATCTCGGCTTTGACCTCGCACAGACGTTCTGGGTGATACAGCAGGGCAGGCCGGTAGACGCCGACTACGACGGCGACGGCTATCTGCGAACAGGGGACGCCATAGTCATCGGGGATCGTGAGCCGGAGATCGCCTACACGGACGAGCTTCTCTTCCTGCTTCAGAACATGGTGAGCGTGCATCCGATCCCCTTGATTCATCAGATTCCGCCGGACGGGGACACTATCCCCGACTTCCTGCTTTTCTACGGCGGCGATGACGAAGGCAGTGTCGGCATTCAAGTCCCCGCCGCGGAGTTCATGGCGAGCAGACGTCTGCCGTACCACATCAACTGCATGCAGCTCGACTGCAAGTTCGGGGTCGGCGAGGCGGAGATCGAGCGGATGTCAGCCCTGGGAACCGAGTTGTCACCTCACTACAACTTCATAAACGGATTCAAGCATCCGACCGGCTTTACACGGGCCGACGTGGAGAAGCAGACAAGGGCGTTCGTGGAGCATTTCGGCAGGCTGCCCGTCTGCTCCAACTTCCACTGGTGCCGGTGGACTGGCTGGGCCGAGCCCGCGCTGTGGCTGAGCGAACATGGGATAAGGGCCGACAACTCCTACGCCCACCGGCAGTTGACCGTGCTGAATCCGGTGAACTCCATGGGTTTCGCGTTCGGCACGTCCTATCCCTTCCACTTCTACGCCGATCACAGGTCGGGCAACCGGCGGCTTGATGTGGTGGAGCTGCCGATCGTGGCGTATGAAGTAGGTTACACGCCGGACCAGACCGATTTCGACATACTGGAACGGGCCATTCTCCTGGCCGCGCACTACCAGTCAACGATGAACTTCTTCTACCACCCTGTCTACATCGCCAATCTCGGCACCTGCCGGAGCGCGATTGACAGGCTCCTGTCCCTCACTAAGGAATCGGGCATCTCGGCGCTACACTCGGCCCCGGACGCTGTCGCACGATGGTGGGAGAATCGAAGCTGCACAAGGATCGAGGACGTCAGGATGAACGACAACGGGCTTGCCTTCGTCGCCCGAACGCCATCGCCGTCCGGCTTCATTGCAAAGATCCCCCTGCAGTCTACTGAGGCTCCAAGCACCACTCTCCCACACAGAGTTGTGGAGAAGTTCGGTCACCGATGGCTCCTCCTTGCCGTGCCTCCGGGGGAGACAGCGGTGGAGCTGGGAGTGAGGCCGGGCTAGTGCCTCTGCAACCTAATACGCCGCACTCCGGCCCAGGGTTGCCCCGACTGCGGGAAAAACACCTGGGCTGCACGCGGGCAAAGTCCTAACGGAGTGGGATCATCCCAATCCGCTTCAGCGGATTTCGCGCCTGTGTAGCCCAGGAATTCATTCCTGGGCGTAGCTGAATCGGCGATGCGCGCACCCAGGGTTCGAAACCCTGGGCTAGTCGAGTGCAAAGTCCTGCCGGACTGAAAGTACCGTAACCCGAAGGGTTTTGCTCGAGGGCAGCCCAGGAATTCATTCCTGGGGATTCTAGGCCATACAAGCTGCATGGGCACTAGATCACGCCGTTGTCCCCGATATTCGGATCGGCAAAGAAGTTGTCGCGCAGAACAGACGGCATGGAGACTTCCAGGATGAGGGCGGGACCGATTCCCGTGAAGGAGTGTCCCGTGCCGGGCGGCATCGCCAGCAAGTCACCCTCCCCCATGGCCCGCTCATCTTCGCCGATCTTCATGCGGATCTTTCCTTTCACGACGAAGAAGGTTTCGTGCTTGATGCGATGATGGTGGTACGGGCAAGTCTGACCGTCGAAAACGAACAGAAACTTCCCGCAATAACCGTGCTCAGTCTCGTTCGCTATCCAGAACTCGGTCTCCCCGATCTCCATGAACCGGTGCAGACCGAAATGGAGCGGCAGCGGCTTCACTTCCGGCATCGTCAAGCTCCATGTCGCGATCTGCTCTCGAATGGCTGTCAGCGCCCGGTCCCGCTCCGGCCCCTGCAACTCCACATCGTTGTAGCTGCCCATCATTCACTCCCCGAACCTGCACTGCCAATGAACACAGCATACCTTCCGATTACTCTGCTGTCAACGGCCGGCTTCGGAAGCCGTCTTCTATCCCTCGTCGAACACGGGATGCCTTGACACTACGCCAGGCTGGTGCTATCTTCATTCACAAGGCACGATGCGACGAACGGCTCCGAAGGGCCCACGCAGGCCACCGGTGAAATGAACCAGGAAGCTGCGTCGCGAAGCGCGGCCGGGAATCAGGCGAATGTCGCTTTATCTGACTTTTGACATCGGAACAACCGGTCTGAAAACTGCACTCACCTCCGGTGAAGGGCGCATGCTCGCAGTGCACACGGTGGAGTACACACCGAACGCACCAAGCGCGGACCGCGCGGAGATGTCGCCGCAGACCTACTGGGACGCCGCGGTCGCGGGCACGCGCGCCGTCTTCACAAGCTCCGGCGCAAGTCCATCAGGTCTTGCAGCAATTGGCTTCAGTTCGCAGGGACAAACCTTCATCCCCGTTGACAGTGCAGGTCGCCCGCTTCACGATGCCATCGTCTGGGTGGATAACCGGGCCCAGGAGATTGCGGATTCCTGGGAGGCTGATTGGCTATCGCGCGATGAGTTCCGCCGCATCACCGGCTATCCGTGGCTGTGCGCCCAGTTGACGGTCTTCAAGATCGCCTGGCTGGCTCGCCATGAGCCTGAGGCGCATCGCGCCTGGAAGTTCCTCTGCCTGCCGGACTACCTCATATACCGGCTGACAGGAGAAGTTGCTACCGACCGAGTCGTCGCGCTGGCGAGCGGAATGTATGACATGCAAACCGGAGGCTGGGCGACGCGGTTGATCGGAAAGGCGGGGATCTCCGCGGAGCAGTTGCCCGTGCTGCTCGAACCGGGTACGGTAGTGGGTCGTGTGACGGCCCGGTCGGCTGAGGAATTCGGCATCCCAGAGGGCGTTCCGGTATGCGTCGGAGCTCACGATCAGGTAGCTGCGTCGCTGGGCGCAGGCAACGTACACCCGGGGATAGCGACAGAAACCACCGGGACCGCTCTGGCGGTGGTGGCAACCACCGAAGACCCGCTGGATGATACGAGATTCTGCATCGGTCGGCACGTCATGGCCGACAGATACTATGCTCTCTCGTTCGCCAATACCTCGGCGATTGTGTTAAAGTGGTTTCGCGACATGTGTTCGGCCGCGGAGGATTACGATGCGTTCCTGGCCGGAGCTCAGGATGTGCCTCAGGGCTGCGAAGGCTTGACTGTCGTGCCCCATTTCGCGGGCACGGGCACTCCGACGTTCAACCCGCACGCCCGAGGGGCCTTCGTGGGGCTGACACTCGGGCATACCCGGTCGCATCTGGCGCGAGCGATCATGGAATCGTGTGCCTGCATTCTCAAGGAATGTCTTGAGCCGCTCCACGATCACGAGCTGCATATCAGCAGCATACGCTCGCTCGGCGGCGCAGCGCGGAGCGACCTCTGGCTGCAGATCAAGGCAGACATGCTCGGCATCCCGGTGGAGCGGCCCGCATGCCCGGATGCCGCCTCCCTCGGTGCAGCAATGCTGGCGGCTGCCGCTATCGGGCAGTTCGAAACTGTCGAAGAAGCATCCGAGGCATGGTACCGTCCAGGCCGCGTCTTCGAGCCGGACACGTCACGGTTCGACGTGTACCGCCAAGTCTACGAACGGTATCGGACTATCTACGAGCGCCTTTACGGAATTCAGGAGGAATGATGGATACACTCGGCGTCGGCATCATCGGTTTCGGGTTCATCGGCAAGGTCCACGCCTACGGCTATCTGAACATGCCGCTGTTCTACGATCCCGTGCCGGTGCGGACGAAGCTCGTCGGAGTAGCGACCTCCCGTGAGGAGACAGCCCGTAAGGCGGCCGAGCAAGGCGGCTTCGGGTTCGGCACCGCCGACTGGCGCGAGCTCGTCGCACGAGACGACATTCGGATCATCAACATCTGTTCGCCGAACAGCCGGCACGCGGAACAGCTTCTGGCCGCAATGGCAGCGGGGAAACACATCTACTGCGATAAGCCGCTGGTGGTTGGCGACGAAGACATGGCCCGCGTGGAGAAAGCTCTGCAAGGTTACCACGGCATCGGGCAGATGACCTTCAACTATCGCTTTTTCCCGGCTACCCTCAGGGCAAAGCAGCTCATCGAAGAGGGATTCGTGGGGAATGTGACCGGCTTCCGTGCGGCGTACCTGCACTCGGGCAGCGTGGACCCGGCCAAACCGATGGGATGGAAGCAGCTCAAGTCCGAAGGCGGCGGCGTGCTGCAGGACCTCGGCTCGCACGTCGTGGACCTCATGGACTACTTCATCGGGCCGTTCGACAGTGTCCTCGCCGAGACGCGCATTCTGTACCCGGAGCGGCCGAACCAGCGGGGCGAGATCGTTCCTGTGGAAGCCGACGACCAGGCGCTCATGCTGATCCGATTGGCCAACGGGGCCGTCGGCGCGCTGGAGGCCTCGAAGATCGCGACCGGCACGGAGGACGAGCTGCGCTTCGAGATTCACGGCGATAAGGGCGCGCTCCGGTTCAACCTGATGGATCCCAACTACCTGGAGGCCTACGATCTCCGGGATCCCGAGTCGCCCATAGGGGGAACACGCGGCTGGCGTAGGATCGCTACCGTGCGGCGATACGAGAAACCGGCGGGCTTCCCCGGCCCGAAGTTCAGCATCGGCTGGATGCGCGCGCACGTGCACTGCCTGTACAACTTCCTGGAAGCCATAGCGACCGGTCGGCCGGCCGAACCTTCCCTGCATCGTGGACTGTACGTGCAGAGAATGCTGGCGGCCGCCGAGAGATCAGTACGGACCCGCACATGGGAGCCCGTGCCCAGACAGTAACTCATGCGGAAGCGAGAGGAACTTGCCATGTCGTACCTGTTTCGCGACCAATCGTGGATGCAGATCCGAGAACACGTCGAGAAGCAGTCCCTCTTAATCCTGCCGATCGGCACTACGGAAGAGCACGGCCCGCATCTGCCGGTGGACACGGATGCTCGAATCGCTGAGACGTACGGGCAGCGGCTGGCGGAGGCACTGTCCCCGGATATCCCCGTGCTCCTGATGGACACCATCCGATACGGCTACTCCATGAAGGTCATGCAGCAGTGGCCGGGAACGATTGTGGTGCGCAGCCGGGTGTTCATGGACATGGTCTTCGATATCTGCCGCTCGGTTCTCGACATGGGATTCGGCAAGCTGGCGATTCTTGACTGTCACGGCCACCACAGCGGGCTGCTGAACACGGTCTCCCGCGAGCTGTGCGACGCGTGCGATAAGGCGGTTGCGATCGTCAGCCCGGCCGCTCTCTCGCGCGATGAGTTCAATGCCGTTCGCAGGTCCTCCCAGGGAGGAGCTATTCATGCCGGCGAGTGGGAGACCTCCCTTCTCCTGCATATCAGCCCGAAGGTGGTAGATATGTCGAAGGCAAGCGACGCAGACGTCATGCGCTATCATTCCGATTTCGTGGCGGGCGATAACTTCATGGGCTGCCAGCGCGTCACCTGGTCCACGTGGTACCTGCAGCAGAGCGAAACGGGCGTATACGGCGACCCGACGGCTGCCACCGCCGAGACCGGCAAGATCATCCTCGACGCGGCAACAGCCAATGGAGCACGCTTTCTGAAGGAGTACTGGGAGAAGCGGTGAGGCAGAACGGCGCTTAACCCCGGCCCCGAGACCGGTAGTACTTCAGCCCCTCGATCAAGGTTTCGATATTCTCCCACGGCACGCCGGGAGCAATCGAGCTGGACGCGCCCAGGAACAGGCCCGTGCTGGGACCGTTTTCCACGAGCCACGACAGTTCGCGCCGCACATCGGCCGGACGACCCGCGGGCAGAGTACAGGTAACGGACACGCCGGCGATAATGATGAGGCCGTCCCCATCTCTCGTTTTCATCGAGCATATCTTCGGGTAGTCCATGCCGTCCTCGTACTGAAACCCCTGGAAGCCGCTGACCCCGACATCCAGCAGTCGGGGAACCATCTCCATCAGATTGCCGTCGCAGTGCCAGATCAGGCGGACGCCGGCCTTCACCACAGGCTCGATGCATCTGGCGAAATGGGGAAACCAGATCTCGTCGAGGCTCGCAATTCTCACAAGCGTGCCCCGTGAATCCGCCATGTCGTGATCGAGTCTGAATAGAGGCGGCAGGTCTCCTTCGACATACGCACGGGCCGCTGCACGGTTGTTGAGCAGCGCCAGATCAGCCTGGAGCGAGAAGTGCTTTTCCATCACCTCCGGGTAGAGAGCGTACGCGGAGAAGTAGTTGACGTAGCCGTAGGTGCTGTAAGCGAAGCCCGGAAAGCTCATAAACCCGTGGCCGCTCTTCAGGATGGTGGGCCCGATCCTCCCCTGGAGGGCCTTCTCGCTCTCGACGATCTCCTTCGCACGCGCATCTTTATCGAAGTTCAAGGCTGCCGCGCGCAGCCTCGGGAACACGAATTTCTCCATGTGCTCCGCGACGGCTTCCGGAGAATCTACGACCATCCCATCGAGCACGACCTGGGCGGCGCCGGTGGTGGCTCCAGGCTGAGCGCCGATGAATCCCCGGCTGCCCATGGTCAGAGGATTCTCCCATAGGCATTGATCGAGCAGGCACGTGCCGGCATTGCGCTGCATAGCCAGGTACGTTTCCTCGGGATGCAGCCTGTATTCTCCGGGATGCACGCCGGCGATGCGCTCTATGTACTCATGCTCCATGATGTGCAGGAGCCAGCTCGGTATGCCCTTGACCGGCTTCCGGAGAATGGTGTCGAGTGCGAGCTGTGCGCTATCTGTGAGCTCGGTGAGCATTGCGATTCACCCCTCTGTCGCCAGAGGATCAGAACACGAGTACGAGGGAGAACAGTCGGATGCTCAGGAGCTCAATCCTTCAGTCCGTACTGCTTCGCCGCCGACCCCGCGGCCACGCCCTTCTTCACAACGTCGCACAGCGCCCTCTGGAACGCGGCCGGATCAGGAACCTGGATGGCGTTCCGGCCGAAGACGACGCCCCTGCCGCCGTTCCGGACGATCCTTTCGGCGAGCTCGAGCGCCTGTATCTGCTTCGGCATCTTCTCCGCGCCGAGGCCCAGTATCGGGATGGGACACGATTCGGTCACCTCGCTGAACTTGTGCGTGTAGAAAGTCTTGATCAGATCCGCGCCGAGCTCAGCCACTATGCGACACGAGCGATATACCAGCTCATGCATCTCTTCCTTGGAGAGCTTGTTCGAGTGGGCCGGGAAGAACTCGCCCACAACGGGTATGCCAAGCCGCTTCGCCTCGTTCGCGAGCTTGCAGAACAACTCCACGTTCGCGGCATCCCGGGCCTCGCTTCCCGTCTTGAGCGTCAGCGAAACGAGCACGATCTCCGCGCCGGCTGCAACGGCATCCCCGACGCTCATTGCCTGTACGGTATCGGCGTCGTTGTAGTCCCAGTGAAAGGCATACACGGTGCTCCAGTTGACGCGCACAATTGCCATCGGCGCGCCCTTGTAGTTGAACGCATGACCGCAGTGGCCGATCATCCCCGGCGAGAGAAGGACCGCCGAGACCCCGGGGTCTATTCTCCTGACGACCTCCGGCAGGTCTATCATCCCCGGCAGAGGCCCGTCGAACTCCCCGTGGTCAACTGCAATCACGACTGCGTTCTCGCCGTTCGAGAAAAGCCTGTTCAGCCTGATCTCTTTTCCGGTCAATGTTCCACTCCTTCCTCCGCTTTGCTCTCGTAGGTGGGCAGCAGCGCCTCGTAAGAGCGCAGGTATCGTCGGTAGAGGCGCTCCTCCAGCTCGACGTCACCGGCAACCGGCACGAAACTGCGCACACACTGCGCGCCTCTCCACTGAGTCGAAGCATCCTGCGCCGCCAGCTTCGCCGCGCCGTAGCAGGCAGACTCGACACATTCCGAAATCTCCACCGGCCGGTTCAAGACGTTCGCGATTATCTGAGGCCAGGTCTCGCTCCTGCCGGCGCCGCCCACCATGCGAACGGACTCGATCCGACCGCAGAGCGTCTCCGCCGCCTCCAGATTGCGCCGCGCTTCGCAGGCAATCCCCCGCATGAGTGCGACCCGGATATCCTCCTGCGTGTGGGACATCGTGAGGCCGAGCAGACTTCCCTTTGACTCCTGCCGCCAGTCGGGAGAAAGCCCGCCGTAGAGGTGGGGAATGAAGATGAGCGGCTCCGACTGACTCTCGGCTCCTCCGGCGGTGTTCCCGAGCGTCCGATGCAGCCAATCATAGGCAGAGCCGCCGGTGAACGGAAGCACCAAACCCCATTCCGAAGCAGCGGTGTGACAGCAGATACAGAGGCGCTCCGCTTCGTCCAGCACGGGAGACGCCGAGACGGAGTAGAGCACCCAGGCCGTTCCGCACGAGAGGACGCTTCGCCCGGCCGCGCTTGCCCCGGCTCCGTGAGCAGCGGCTGCCTGGTCGAAAGCGCCGGCCACCAACCTGACGCGCGGCCCGACATGCAGTTCCGCCGCTGCTTCCGGCAGCAGCTCGCCGATCACCGCGCCGGACTCCATTATGATCGGCAGGACGTCATCAGGTACACCGAGCACGCGGAGCACATCGGCAGACCAGGTCCGCCTCGCCGGCGAGAACAGCGGCGTCCAGGAAGCGCTCGGTATGTCGGCGGCAAAGTCTCCACACAGCCGCTTGGCCAGAAAATCCGCGACCCAGCAGAAGCGGGCATTCTCTTGCCTGAGGTCCGGCGCGTTCCGGGCGATCCAGCGAATCTTGCAGGCGGAGCTCAGGGGGGTCAGCGGCTGGCCGGTTTCCCCATACCAGAATGAGGCGCCTGTCTCGGCCAGCAGCTCCCGGCACTCCGCCTCCGCGCGGCCGTCCATCCAGCTCAGCGCCGGAGCCACCGGCGATCCAAGCTCGTCGGTAATAATCAGGGTATCGCCCTGGGTGCTCATCGCGAGAGCCGCGATATCGTCTGCGCTGTATCCCTTCTCTATGCAATCCCGAACGCAGCGATTAACGACATCCACCAGGCCGCGCCAGTAGTCCTCCGGATCCTGCTCGGCCCATCCCTGCCGTGGATGGGCCATGGGATAGGGATGCTGCGCAAGTGCCAGAGTCTCGCCGTCGTCGCCGACAGCAAGACACTTGGCGGAGGTCGTCCCGATGTCTATGCCAAGGTATATGGAGCTCATACTCTATCCCAGCACTGCTACATCCCAGCCCATTATCTCGCCGAAGCGAACCAGATCCGCCGTCAGTTCGCCGTAAACGAGCGCGGAGTGATGCGTGCCTCCGAGGCGGCTGTACTCCTCCAGGAAGTCGGGAACGGCCATCCGCGGGCGGAACCATCCGCGGATCGAATCGGCCATCCTGTCCTCGCCCTCGACATCCAGCATCGTCACCGGGGCGACAATCAGCGTGAAGGTATCCTGCGGGCCGGGAGCGACGTTCACGAGAACGGCGTTTCCGCCCCGGAATCTGCCGACCGCAAGCACCGGGGCGTCCGCGTCAACCCAGGGCATCTCCTTCGCCACCAGAACCGCTTGGCCGTCTACCAGGTTGACGTTCATCTCGCCCATGTGACTGATATAGATGCTGTCGTTCTCCCAGTCGGGACAGAACATCTCGGCGAAGGTCGTGTCCGGATATGTGGAAGCCAGCGCACCCACCAGTGCGGCAGTGAGCACGTCGCCTTCACCGGCGTATCCCTGTCCGCGTGCCATGGCCTTGCTCGCCTCCAGGAACGGCACGGTCGGCAGGCCGGTGGAGCGCTTGATGTCCTCGAAGTTCATCGTGAACGCCGTGAGCTTTTCTTTCTCCACCCACCGGCGCACCGCAAGGCACGTGCGGGTGGTAGTCCGATGCGCGCTCTCGTCGAGACCTTCAACTGCGAACCTCGCACGGTCTGCGGCCATCTCCGACTCGACCTCAGCGTCGTGTTCGGCCGGCAGAAGCGAGCGAAGCATCGCGAAATCGCACGGCACGGCCTCGACGCCGATAGTCGCGCGCAAGACGTCCTCCGGAACCGCGAAATCGCCCATGCCTGGAAACGGCCTGCCGATCACACCGACCCGGGCAGTTCGCATCCGTCCGGCCACGACGGCCGCGCGCGCCCAGGCCGCGACCCGGTCGAGTACGTCGGACTTGTCCCAATGGCCGGCCTCGATCTCGAAAGGCTTGCCGCTGCGGATCAGAAGGTTGCAGAGGTCCTGGACACCGTGGATGCCGTGATTGAACATCAACTCCGCGGAGTCCTGTTGAGGGCCGTAGCCATAAGTGGGCGTGGTATCCAGGATGATCACAGGCAGCTTCGTCCTGGACAGCGCCTCGGCCGATTCCAGGGAAGGTGAATAGGCGAGATGGAGGGTAACGATGCAGTCTACCTTCGCATCCTCGAAGGCCTTCACCGCCTTCATGAACTCGTCCCGTACGCGGCAAACCGGCGCGGTCACGACGTCCAATCCCCTCTTGCCGAACTCATCGGCAATCCTGGCATAGAAGGCATCGATGCGCGGACGCACCTCAGGCATGGCGCCATCGTACAATTCAAGGTAAAGGCCCAGTAACCCAATTCCTGGCTTGGTCATCTGTGCATCCCCATATGCGGAAAGTGTTGGGCGCCGGGTGCTTGGGTTCCCTAACACCGAACACCTGACACCCAACACCATAAACGACGCCACTGTTACGTCAATATCCCAACTGCCTCTGCACCTCGGCGATCGACTCCTCGATAATGTCCATCGCTTTCTCGGCCACTTCGTTGGGCATGATGATCGGCGGGCTCATGCGCAGGATGTGCCCGGCCGGTATCCACGCGAGGCCCTTGCGGAAAGCCGTCTGGTACACGAGCTTCCCGGCTTCGTCGAAAGGCTCCTTGGTCTCCCTGTCCTTGACGAGCTCGACTCCCATCAGGCAGCCTTTCACGCGCGTGTCACCGACTATCGCATACTTGGTTGTCCAGTCGGCCATCTTCCTGCGGAACAGGTCCTCGAGATCCTGCGCGTGCTCAAGGAGTCCTTCCTCCTCGATAACCTCTATGCTCGCCAGCGCCGCGGCGCAGGCCATCGGATTCCCGCCGTAGCTCGTACTCGCGCTGATCTTGTCCACGGCGTCGGCGTACTCCTCGCGCACGACCATCGCCGTTACCGGGAAGCCGTTCCCGAAGCCCTTCCCAATCGCCACCACGTCCGGCACGACACCCCAGTGCTCCATGCACAGATACTTTCCCGTACGGCCCCAACTCGTCAGGACCTCGTCCGCAAAGAGCAGAATGCCCCGCTCCTTGCAGAACTTGCTGAGCTTCGGGAAGAAGTCATCCGGCGGCATGATGGATCCCGCCCAGCCTTGAATCGGTTCGAGCACGAACGCCGCCACTTGTCCCGACGTCCCATTCTCGATGAAGGAGTCGTAGAACTCGAGGTATTTCTCGGTGTCGAGAGAGCCGTCCCCTCGCGTCCACCATGGGCGGTAAGTGTCCGGACGAGGGACCATGTAGAATCCCGGCGCGCGGCCGGGCCCGTAGAGCTTATTCGTGTTCGCGAGGCTGACCGCGTGCGCGGTCTTTCCGTGGAAATCGCGGAAGCATGAGATGAACTCGTACTTTCCCGTGGCGGCACGGCAGGTGCGAAGGCCCGCTTCTACTGCGGTTGTGCCGCTGTCATAGAGCTGAACGCCCTTGAGGTCGCCCGGCAGCACCTCGATCATCTTCTCGAGCAGCTTCACCTTGGTGGGGGTGGTAAAGTCATGCGCGTTCATCAGAGTATGCACGGCCTTCGACACGGCCTCCGAAACCTTCGGATGGCAGTGGCCCAGGGTTGTGACATAGATGCCGCTCGAAAAGTCAATGTACTTGTTGCCGTCAACGTCCTGGAGAGTGCATCCCAGGCCCTTCTCGAATACGACCGGAAACAGGCGCACCTGGCTCGACAGCCCGCGCATGCTCTTGACTGCCCGCGCATGCATGTCCCTGCTCTTCGGGCCGGGCAGCTCCGAAGTCACTATCTTCGGCCATTCGTTCAGGTTGATCTGATAGGGTGTTGGATCGTACTTGCCCATCTCTACTCCCTCTGGAATCTCCTGCTACTCCTGAGCCCGCGCAGAGATTCC
>Ga0315274_10008125_pt1 | contig 15192 bp, 16 predicted proteins | sample YL17G02_20_MG_FD_203700 | JGI IMG/M metagenome (GOLD analysis project Ga0315274, IMG submission 203700) | Sediment microbial communities from Yellowstone Lake, YNP, Wyoming, USA - YL17G02_20 | ecosystem: Environmental > Aquatic > Freshwater > Lake > Sediment | place: USA: Wyoming | collected... | reverse complement strand
TTCAAAACATACGCTACACCTCATCGGCGTAGCTTCCTTGTATTTATTAGGTTTCAAGCTCTTTTCACACTCTATCACGAGTGCTTTTCAACTTTCCCTCACGGTACTATTGCGCTATCGGACTTATGTCCATGTTTAGGATTGGATCTTAGTAGACCCATATTCACACGACCTAACCAGGTCATGCTACTCATTGTAGGCAATCTTCATAGACATCTCATTTACGAGGCTTTCACTCTTTGCCGCCCTGCTTTCCAGCAGAGTTCAACTCAATGTCCCCAGAAGTGCACCTACACCACATCTTTTCTTTCTTTCAAAAGAAAATTCGGTTTGTCCTATTCCGCTTTCGCTCGCTGTTACTAACGGAATCTCAATTGATTTCTTTTCCTCCGGATACTAAGATGTTTCAATTCTCCGGGTATACATTCCTCTCGGAATTATTGCAGTTTATGCAATATCGTTTCGAATTAGGTTATCTCCAGTTCTAAGTCTGCGTGCGACTCGCTGGAGCTTTTCGCAGCTTGCCACGACCTTCTTCGCGACATAAACCAAGCTATCCTCCTAATAAAATCATATTACCTTCCGAACACTTGCTTTATGCTATCTCATCATACAAATATGATTAATGATTTGTACTCAAACTTCATCCGCAAAGCAACTTTGCGAACTGCACGTGAAAAAATATCACTGGATAAGGCATACCAATTACTAGTGGACCCGTCGGGATTCGAACCCGAGACCTCCTGCTTGCAAAGCAGGCATTCTACCGCTGAACTACAGGCCCAGTAAAAGCATTAAATTTTTTCAAAAAAAATTTAAAAAAGGAGGTGATCCATCCGCAGGTTCCCCTACAGATACCTTGTGACAACTTAACCTTCCTCATTACATTTAAGCTTGTTTCTTGCGACTCTCGCCTAAACATAACTCGGATGGTTTGATGGGCAGTGTGTGCAAGGAATGTTGACGTATTCACCGGGCGCTGATAACACCCGATTACTAGGGATTCCAGCGTCATGAACGCGGGTTACAGCGTTCAATCTGGACTAAGATAAGAATTAGGAGATTTGCTTCTTCTTTCGAAGTCGCGTCTCATTGCTCTTACCATTGCCGCGCGCGTGTAGCCCAGGGGATTCGGGACGTACTCACCTATCGTTGCCTGCACCCTCCTCCTCATTACTGAGGCAGTCTGTGTATTGTTCTCTTTCTCCAAGTAGCAAATACACACGCAGGTCTCGCTTGTTACCTGATTTAACAGGGCATTTCACAACACAAGCTTACGACGGCCATGCATCTCCTCTCAGCGTGTCAGGTAAGCCCTTCAGACTGACCTTCATCCTGCTGTCGCTCCTGGTGAGATTCACGGTGTAGAATCTAATTGAACCGCACGCGTCACCCCTTGTAACACCCCCCCGCCAATTCCTTTAAGTTTCGGCCTTGCGACTATACTCCCCAGGTAACTTACTTCCGCCTTCGCTTCAGCACCACGACCTCTCGAGGAGATCATGATGTTTAGTAAGTAGAGTTTACAGCCAGGACTACCGGGGTATCTAATCCCGTTCGCGCCCCTGGCCTTCAATCCTCACCGTCAGATCCGTTCTCGTAAGGTGCCTTCGCCATTGTTAGTCCGGTAATGATTAAAACATTTTACCGCTACCATCACCGTACTCCTTACGTCTCCCGGTCCCTAGCCAAGCAGTACTCCCTGCACGCCTTGCCCTTAAGAGACAAGATTTGACAGGAAACTTACCTAGCAAGCTACGATTCTTTTAGACCTAATAAATGTGGCCACCACTCGAACTGCTGGGATTACCGCGGCGGCTGGCACCAGTCTTGCCCAGTCCTTATTCCTCCTCCTTTTTACAGAGAAGAAAAGCTTTAACAAAAAGTTAAAGCACTTCCGATTCCTTTCTCACACTTTCGTGCATTGGAAAATTCTCTCGCCTGCTGCACCCCATAGGGCTAGAACCTGTGTCTCAGGGTTCTTCTCAGAGCTCCCTCGTTAAAGGCTCTTATTGATCGTAGGCTTGTTGAGCATTTACCTCAACAACTACCTAATCAACCGCAGTCCAAGCCTAAGGCGTTGCCTTTCAGAGATACCGCATTGCAGCCTGCATCTCATGCCCGGTATTAACCTCAGTTTCCCGAAGATATCCCGGACCTTAGGTGATGTTAACTACGTGTTTCTGAGCAGTTTGCTCTTCTTGCGAAGAAACTTGCATGGCTTAATAGAATCGGAATAGCAGCAGCCTCTAGCAGGATAAACTAGAATTGAAGCTATCCGCATAGACCAAATTTATTTTTAGTATAGTCTCCTTTTTTTCTAATATTCTTTAATGCCTGGCAATCACACTGGGTGAATAAAATTAGTGTGTAACGATTGCCGGATTAAAGGAATTTCGAAGAATGCTATTACTAGATGACATACCTACATCATACCCTAGCGTTGTTAAGGCACTCACCCAGTGACATTTTAACTTAATGTAAACCGAAAAATCCTTTATAAACATTTCGCTTATTTCGCGAGTTTTTATTATCGGTAATTTTAAGAGAAATCAAAAAATAAATGAATAATCTGAATAAATTAGCAAACTTTAAAAGCGAAATTCCCTTTTCGCAATTGCGGGAAGGTAGCTCAGAGGGAGAGCACACGGCTGAAGACCGTGGTGTCGAGGGTTCGAGTCCCTCCCTTCCCATTTAAGATTCTAAATCAGTTTACAGAATGCCTCATCAATGTCCTTGCATTTTCAAATATCTTGGCAAGCTTCTTGAAATTTGAAAACTTCCTAGTGTCTTCCATGACATCATTGTACTCGGATTCAATGCCTCTGAAAACAGATGCATTCTCGAAGTACATTGTGGCCAGATATTTCTCAATGACGGTTTTTGGGACAAGCTTTTCTATCACATTCTGGAATTTTTTCCTGAATTCGGGAATGTTCATTGTGTAAGAATATCTCCTGAGGTCCTTGGTATAGTACTTGCATTCGACAATCCGGCCATTCCTGCCGAAGCATATCTCTGCCATTTCCTTGTCGTTCTCGACAATAGCGGCGTAATCATGCCATCTGAAATTGCATACAAAATCAGAAGGCGCAATGGTGACTCTGTCGCCATCGGATTCGAACTTCATTTCCTCATTCAAGCTTGATGCCATCCCATATCAAGACCTCAAATCTTTAAAAACCTTGCTATATTTAACTACTATAGAGTTGCTACAAATAGAGATACAATTTAAAAATAAAAGAAAACAAGTAAAATTATGGCAATGCTTAAATTAAAAAGAATTGACGCAATGTCGGTGGCAAAATTAGAGGGGATGTTATTTTTCATATTGGGAATTATAGCGGGCATTCTAGTTCTGATTTCAATGCTGACAAGCCCGGTTTTCTTGGAGGGCATAAGTTTCTGGGGCATAATCCTAGGGGCTGTATTTGCACTGGCACTGACACCTTTGTTCTACGGGGCTCTTGGATTTGTAATGGGTATGATACTGACCTTCCTGTGCAACGTTGTGATAAAGATGATAGGCGGAATCAAGCTGGAATTCGGCAGATAAACGTATAAGCTATATTTTTATACTGATTTTTCTATCTTCAACTATGAAAACTATCATGACAGCTGTCTTGTTCTCGGGCGGAAAGGACTCGTGCATGGCGCTGTACAAGGCCATGCAGTCAACAGAAGTGGTCTGCCTCATAACTATCACATCAGAAAATCCTGCAAGCTACATGTTCCACACCCCTAATATCCATATCGCAGAAGTCCAGGCAAAGGCCATCGGGCTGCCGATAATAAAAATAAAAACAAAAGGGAAAAAAGAAGAAGAACTAAAAGACCTGGAGCATGCAATTCAAGAGGCAAAAAAGAAATATAAGATAGAGGGTATTGTCACAGGCGCGTTAGCGTCAGTATATCAGTCATCCAGGATACAAAAAATCTGCGACAAATTAAATCTAGTATGTCTTAATCCGCTATGGCAAAAAGACCAAATTGAACTTCTGAATGAAATTGTAGAACAAAAATTTGAAGTGATTGTCATCGGAACATTTGCAGAGGGCCTGGAAAACTTCATAGGCAGAAAAATCGACCCTAGTTTCATCAAAGACATTCAAAAAGTGCAGGAAAAATACAAAATCAATCCAACTGGAGAAGGCGGAGAGCTGGAAACGCTGACATTGGACGCGCCATTCTTCAAACAGCGGCTGAAAATTGAAAAATCCAGAATCCAGACAGACAACACTGGCTCAAAAATCCTCATCATTGAGAAAACTTCCCTCAATAATAAATAAATTTATAAAATAGTCTAAACTTCAAACAGCATGACAAAAAAGAGCGAAGAGAAAGGCAATGCAAACAAGCCAGAGTTATGGCATGCAACATCCCATGTTCTCGCAGATGCTGTGAAAAGGCTTTGGTCTAACGTGAAGCTTGGCATCGGGCCTGCAATTGATGATGGTTTCTACTATGATTTTGACAAGAAAGAGCCGTTCAAACCAGAAGACCTGCAAAAAATAGAGAAAGAAATGCAGAAAATTATATCTGAGAAGCTGGATTTCAAGCATGTCCTGATTGAAAGAAAGGAGGCTGAAAAAATTCTGAAGGCAGAGCCATACAAGCTTGAACTTCTGAAAGATATCAAGGACAAAAAAATCTCATTTTATCAGCACGGCAAGTTCATGGACTTGTGCGCTGGCCCGCTTGCAAAGAACACAAAGGAAATAGGGGCAATCAAGCTGCTGAGAACAGCAGGTGCATACTGGAAAGGCGACTCCAGCAGGCCTATGCTTCAGAGAATCTACGGGATTTCATTCCAAAGTGCAAATGAATTAAATTTATTCATCAAACAGAGAGAGGAGGCTGAAAAAAGAGATCATTCCAAGCTCGGCCGTGAATTGGACTTGTACACAACTCATCCTGCTATCGGAAAAGGCCTTCCATTGTTCACACCAAAAGGCACGACAATAAAGATGATTCTGCAAAGATGGATTGAGGACGAGGAAAAGAAAAGAGGATACTTGTTCACAAGCACTCCAATCCTCGCAAAGACTGAATTGTACAAGATTTCCGGCCATCTTGACCATTACAGAGACAAAATGTTCATTTTCAAAACACCTGAGGGGGAAGAACTTGCATTGAGACCGATGACTTGCCCTTATCAATTCATGATTTACAAAAGCAGGCAGAGAAGCTACAAGGACCTGCCAATCCGTTATGCAGAGACTGCAACATTATGCAGATATGAGCAGTCAGGAGAACTGCATGGCCTCATCAGGATTTGGCAATTCACGCTTGCTGATGCACATATAATCTGCATGCCGAGCCAGATAGAGGAAGAATTCGAAAAGGTCCTTGATCTGATTCAATACATCATGAAAACACTCGGATTCAAGGATTACTGGTATAGATTTTCAAGATGGGATCCGAAAGACAAGGAAAAATACATTGACAACCCCAAAGCATGGAAAGAATCAGAGACAGTTCTGAAAAAAATCCTTGACAAAAACAAATTGAAGTATGAAGAAGTGATTGGAGATGCCGCATTCTACGGCCCAAAGCTTGATGTGCAGATGAAGAATGTATGGGGCAAAGAAGACACAATATTCACAATACAAATTGATTTCGCACTGCCAGAAAGATTTGACATGACTTACACTGACAAGGATAACAAGGAGGCAAGGCCTATGGTAATCCACCGCTCATCAATAGGATGCTATGAAAGGACAATTGCAATGCTGATTGAGCATTATGCTGGCGCATTCCCAGTATGGCTCGCTCCTGTGCAGGCAAAAATCTTAACATTAACAGATGACAACATAAAATATGCAAAAAAAGTTGAGCAGCAGCTTAAAAATGCCAACATCAGAATAGAAACAGACTATAATGCAACAACTGTTCAATTAAAAATCAGGAATAGCCAGCTTGAAAAAGTGCCCTACATGCTGGTAATAGGCGAAAAAGAGGAAAAAGCGGGAACGCTTGCAGTAAGAACAAGGGATGGAAAAGTCAAGTTTGGCATCAAAACCGAAGATTTCATCAAGGAAATCTGCAAAGAAATCGAGGAAAAAAGATAACTTTTATAAAGATAATAATCCTTAGAGAAACAGAAAAAGAGGAAAAATGATGTGTTGTAAAAATCCATTGCATATGCTTCTATCTTTAGCTGTGCTGATTGTTGCAATTGTCGGTTTGTGGAACCACGACTGGCTTTTGATTGGAATCGTAATAGCAGTAAAGATAATTGGCTGCATGATATATTCATGCAAATGCGAAGAAAAAAAGCCAAGAAGAAAAGTAAGGGCCAGAAAGAGAAGAAGATGATACAAAAGAAAGGTGCAATTGAGTTAAGCATGACCACTGTAGTGGTCATAGTATTAGCAATGACAATGCTTATTCTAGGAATAGTTCTGGTTCAGCAAATTTTCAAAGGCGCGACGTATAATGTTGATACAATCAATGAAAAAGTTCGAGGCGAAATCAATAAGCTTTTCACAGAAGAGGCACAGAGGATAGTAGTATACCTTCCTTCTGAAGGGGCCAAAGTAAGACAGGGCCAAACATATGGAGTTGCGTTCGCAGTCAAGAACGTTGAACAGGAACAAAAGACATTCAGCTATTCAGTAAGTGTCGCTGAAAAGGGAAATTGCCCTGCAAACAGCGATCCTCTGAAATGGATACTGACTGGAAAAACAGGCAGCTTCACGCTGCAGTCAGGAGACAACCGAGCTACAATAATAAAATTCCAGCCAGCGCTTGGAACGCCATTGTGCACAGCAAGATTCAAAGTCACTGTGGCAAATTACCAGGACGCTGACTTCGATGTCCAGATTCTAAGCAAGTAAGCATCAGGTAAAGTTTTTTAAGTTAGTTTCAGTTCTATCCTAATATAATACTATGTTAAAGCTATTCAACACGCTCAGCAGGAAAAAAGAGGCCTTCAAGCCCCTGAAAGGCAAGGAAGTCGGCATGTACACCTGCGGGCCGACGGTCTATGACTATGCCCACATCGGAAACTTTCGCGCCTATGTGTGCTCTGACATCCTGAAAAGATTCCTTAAGTTTTCCGGATTTAAAGTAAATCACATAATGAACCTGACTGACGTTGATGACAAGACAATAAAGCGAAGCCAGGAGGAAAAAGTTACATTAAAGCAGCTGACTGAAAAATACTCCAATGCATTCTTTGATGATCTGAAAGAGCTAGGCATCCAACCTGCAGATGTTTTCCCAAGGGCAACAGATCACATCAAAGAAATGATAGTTCTCATTAACACGCTTCTCAAGAAAGGTTTTGCATACCTGAGCAATGACGACTCAGTGTACTATGATATTTCCAAGTTCAAGGATTATGGAAAACTTTCTCATTACAAAATCAAGCAGCTGAAAAAAGGCGCAAGCGAAAGAATCAAAAGCGACCAATATGAAAAAGAGCAGGCTCAGGATTTCGCATTGTGGAAATCCTATTCAAAGGAAGACGGCGATGTATTCTGGAATGCAGAGTTCACAATCAATGGAAAAAAGCAGGTAATCAGGGGAAGGCCTGGCTGGCATCTGGAATGCAGCGTGATGTCAATGAAATATCTTGGCGAAAGCTTTGACATACACAGCGGAGGAGTTGATCTGATATTTCCGCATCATGAAAATGAGATAGCACAATCCGAAGCAGCAACAGGAAAAAAATTTGTGAAATACTGGTTGCACAACGGCTGGCTGCTGGTATTCGGAAAGAAAATGTCAAAGAGCTTCGGAAACTTTTTCACACTGAGAGACCTTGTAAAAAAAGGCTACAGCCCAAGGGCAATCAGGCTTGAGCTTATGTCAACGCAGTACAGGCAGGAGTTTGACTTCACGTTCAATTCGCTGAATGAGGCAGTAGAAAGAATAAAGAGAATAGACAATTTTCTGGACAGGCTAGGCCAAATCAGCGAGGAAAAAGGGACAAGCACAATAGAAAAAATGACGGATGACTTCAAGGACAGGATAATACATGCGCTGGATGATGATATGAACACGCCAAAAGCGCTTGGAGAGTTTTTCTCATTCATCAGAGAGGCAAACACTCTGATAGACAACAAGGAAATCAGCAAAACCCAGGCAAAAGAAGTGCTTCAGTTCCTGAAACAGATGGACACTGTCTTCAATCTCATCGCGGAAAAGAAAGAGGAAAAAATCTCGCAAGAAGTGCAGCAGCTGGTAAAAGAGCGAGAGAAAGTAAGAAGAGAAAAGAAATTTGCAAGGGCTGATGAAATCAGGCAGAAGCTGAAAGAGCTGGGTTACATAGTGGAGGACAGCCCCGAAGGCCCGAGAATCAAAAAAATCTAATAAAATTCTAGAAAAAGAAATGAAAACACTAATCATCTATGCAACCGTAACAGGCAATACAGTAAAGGTTGCGAAGGCAATTTCAAAAGTTTTGAAGGCGAGATTAGTACAAGCAAACAAAGTTAAAATAAAAGACATCAAAAAATATGATATCATCGGATTCGGTTCTGGAATCTATTTTTACAGGCATCATATAAGCATTCTAAAGCTGGCAAGAAAGCTTCCTTCCATGGACAAAAAGGTATTCATATTCTCAACAAGGGGCGCCGGGCCAGGGACATTGTATCATTGGAGTCTGAGAAGAATACTCTGGAAAAAAGGATTTGAGAGAATAGGCGAGTTCTCGTGCAAGGGATTTGACGATGTAGGGCCGCTCAAGCTGTTCGGCGGATTGAATAAGGGCAGACCTAACAAGAAAGACGTTGAAAATGCAAAAAAATTCGCAAAATCCCTGAAAAAATTGATGAAGAAGAGATAGATTTATCAATCATAAATTCTCGTTAATTTTATGACGCCGTCAAAGAACTTTCGGAAGTTCACAACAAGCGAAGGCCAGTTAGTCCTGGCCGGAAAAAGCGCTGAGCAGAATGAGTTAGTAGTTGCACAATCAAAATCTGACGAGTTTGTCCTGCATACAAAGGCTCCTGGAAGCCCTTTCTGCAATATAAAGGGAGAAGCCAGCAAGCAAGACATCAAAGAAACAGCGGTTTTCTGCGCAGCTTACAGCCGCGACTGGAAAGAAAACAAAAAAGACATTGAAGTTTATATTTTCAAAGGCAAAGACCTCTACAAAGAAGCAGACATGAAGACGGGCACATTCGGAGTCAAAAGGCACAAATCAATGACAATCAAAAAGGAAGAGATTAAAAAGCTGATTGAGGAAACTAAATAAGTAAGAAAACATGGAGACAAATTAAACATGGCAATGGTGGATATGCAACTTGGGAAGGCTGGATTGACCGAGAACTTCATCGACACATTAAGAAAAAGCTTTAAAAGGCACGAAAATGTTAAAATTTCATTGCTGAAATCATTTTCCCGAGACAAGGAAAAGATGATTGAAGCCGCTGACAAGATAACCAGCAGCCTCAATGATGAAAAGCACATTTACAAGCACAGAATCATCGGATTCACAATCAATCTGTTCAGGATAAAGAAAAAATCACTGACAAAACATAAATAAAATGCCAAGAGACAAAACAAAAATAACAGTTTATGACATTGAAGCAAGCATCTATCTGAAAAGTCTTGCTGCAAAGCTGAAAGAGATGCCGGAAATGCAGATGCCTGAATGGGCATTCTTCGTCAAGACAGGCATGGGAAGCCAGAGGCCTCCAACAGACAGCGACTGGTGGTACACAAGAGCAGCCGCGCTATTAAGGCAGATTTACATGAAAGGCACAGTGGGCGCAGGAAGACTGGCAGTAAAATTCGGCGTAAGAAAAAACAGAGGTGTCAGGCCAAAACATTTCTTCAAGGCTTCAAGAAAAATTCTGAGAACAATCATGCAGCAAGGCGAGAAAGCCGGCATGCTGGAAAAAGTCAAGGAAGGAAGGGCAGGCAGAAGGCTTACAAAGAAAGGCAAAGCCTTCATGGACGAAGCAGCACAATAAAAAAGTAATCAGCAAACATCAAAAAGCGAAGACGTCAAATCATAATAAATAAAAATAACACATTAACAACAAAGTAAAATGGCACGATACAAATCTTTTTCAAAGAAAAAGAAGCTCATCAAGGCTGGAAGACAGACAAAATGGGCTCCATTCTGGACATCATTGAAGAAATACGGCAAGGGAAAGAAAATCCATCCTTCAAGGCAGACAACCTACAAGAGATCCTGGAGAAGAACCAAGCTCAAGATCAAGCCTTTCAGAATAAAGAAGTGGAGATAAATAGGTAAGGCGGCAAACAATCAGACGTGACGTAAAATCAACCAAAAAACAAAACACAATAACAAAAATGGCCGACAAAAAACCAAAAGCAGAAAGCAAAGAAGCGAAAATAATTCTGGAGAGAGTTTACAACGTGCCATTGAGAAAGGAATGGCTAAAGGCGCCTTCACACAAGAGGGCAAAGAAAGCAATCAGAGGCCTGAGATTATTCCTGGCACAGCACATGAAGGCAGAATTTGAGAATATCAAAGTCGGCATGTGGGCAAATGAGCACATCTGGGCGCAGGGTACAAAAAAGCCTCCACATCACATTCAAGTCAAGGCAACAAAAGACGATGCAGGGATTGTAAGAGCAGAGCTTACTGAGTTTACAGTGAGGCAGAAGATAATGCAGGAAAGATCAGACAAGCTGAAGGCAGAGCTTGACAAGAAACCTGCAAAGAAAGAGGAAAAGAAAGAAGAGACAAAAAAAGACGAAACAAAATCAGAGGCAAAGAAAGAAGAAGAGAAAAAGGAAGAGATAAGCATTGAAAAGAAAGAGGAAAAAGAAGTAATGAAGCAAGAAGTTGTCAGCCACGAACACAAGCATGAACAGGAAAAGGCTCATCAAATCAAGAAAGAGAAGCACGGGGCTCCAGCATATCAGCAGAGCCACGAGCACAACAGATAATTGAATTCTAAATAAGTAGTTAAGTTATTAAATCAGTAATCAGTTGACGTCATTGTGTCAAAAATGTCCAAACTTTTACCCATTCAGGAACTTCTAAAGGCATCTATTATAAATCTGGACAAGCCAAGGAACATCGATTCCCATATCGTCACAGTAAAAATAAAGCGCCTTCTGAATATCGAAAGAATAGGCCATGCAGGAACCCTTGATCCGTCAGTAACAGGAGTTCTTCCAATTTTCATCGGCAAAGCCACAAGGCTGTCACAATATTTCCTTGAGGACAAGGAATATGAAGGAATCATAAACACTCATGAAGACACTGACCTGAAAACAATCAAGGCAATGATCAAAAAGAAATTTATGGGAAAAATAAAGCAGATTCCCCCATCACGCTCAGCAGTAAAGATAGCAGAGAGAGAGCGTGAGATTTACAAGTTTGAAGTCAAAAAATCAAAAACCGAAAAGCAATATGCAAAAAAGAATTATGAGTTTAAAGTCTGGTGCCAGGCAGGCACTTATATCAGGAAATTAATCCACGACCTGGGCCAGGAGTTAGGAATAGGCGCGCACATGCAGGAGCTGCGAAGGACAAGAGACGGCATCCTAAGCGAAAAAACCTCAGTCACATATGACCAATTTCTCGGAGCAATATATAACTGGAAGAATGGAGACGAAAAAAAGCTGGCAAAAATGCTCCTTCCAATCGAAATCATCGCAGAAAACATGCCAAAACTCATAGTCAAGAATGAATTTAAGTCAAGACTTCAAAACGGCAGCCCGGTTTTCAAGGAATTCATAAAAAACACAAAAAAGAAATCAAAAACAGTAAAAGAAAATCAAAGAATCGCCATAATGTCTGAGCAAGGCAAACTGGTAGAAATCGCAATCCTAAAGCCCCAAGACAACATAATCGCCGTCCCTGAAACAGTTTTTACTTTTTAGCAATAAGAGAAATATATCCGGTCTTGTTCTTTTCAAATTCATTCAAAATATAACTTATTTCCCTAGATTTGTTTACTGTATAAATTTGCTTGCTTATTTCAGAAGGTAATTCATAATATATATTATAAGTCGCAGTAGCTGTAGATGAATGAGATATACCTCCAGATTTTTGGTCCTCATATCTTATCTTATTATAATATAAATCACCAAACACGGAATGGGGTTTATACCAATCACCTGCTACAGCAGGCCTTAAAGTTTCGTCAAATATATCAACAAGGTTAATATAAAAATTTTCTGAGCCTGGCGTTCGAACGTCTATATTGCTCTCTAATTTAAATCTTCCACGAACAATGCTTGGATTATTTATATCATAAACGAATGTAGATGCGATAATTTTGTTGTTTAGTTTTTGTTTGAGTTCTTCCCATCCTGGAGGGGCTGGCGCTGACTTGAATGCATTCTTTGTATAAAAGTCGTATAAATCCAACTTGACATCCATGATTTCTCGGGTATTATCATATGCTTTATATGGAATATCCTCTTTTACGAAATAATCATATTCTCTCGAGCCGTCGGGTTCATATGCTTTAAATATCGTCGTTTTGTAGTTTGGCTCATCTGCCAAAGTCACTTTCCCATACCAGTCTTTTGATTTCAGTTCATTTAAAGTGCTTTCATGCTGACTTAATGGCTCCTCGGTTTCTTTGTAATATTTGATATCTCCCCTTTTAAAAAAATAACTGTTATCACCATTGGTTTTGATGAAATCATAATTCTCCATTATAAAAACGGGCCCCCCTTTCTCAAACGTATCCTCTATAAAAGAAATACCTTCAATATCCAGCTGTGCGCTTTTTGTTTTTCCAGTTTTGTAATGCGGAACTCTATAGGCCCCATAATTATCAAGCATCAAATCCAATTCTCCTGTTTTAATCTGAGTATATCCTTCCTGTTCATGTAACCCGGCTGCTGTTCTTGTGAGTTTCCCAAAATTAGCCTCAAAAAAATCGCTGTGTGCAATTTTCACGCTGACATCTTCATCTGTCACGCCAAATGCCTTACTGTTCTTCATGGCCTCTAGCTGGATAAAACTCCCTTTTGCGCTTTTTGCATTGATATTGCCTTCAAAAGTCTTAATCCAGTTTCCGGCATAACCAGAAACATCTGCATCAATATTTGCAATCAGAACCTTATCATTAAATTGTTTGACATCAATTTGAACTCCATTCTCAAATACAGTCCCTTCCAAAAGTTCATAACCCTTATCTGTTATTGCAATGTCACAATAATTTCCTTTAAATTTGACACATCTAATATCATTTATTGTGAATTCTTTTCCCTGAACATATTCATTAATATGAGAAGTCCCTAACTGCTCTCCGACAAAATCAGCTTCTCCATTTATAGTAACTCCCTCTTCATCAAGAATGTTTATAGAATTGGAACGATAATTGAAACTCTTCCCTTTTCCAGAAATTGTTGCAGAAGGCCATTTGCCCATTGGTTTTTTAGTTAGAATATCATCCACAAGCTTTTGATCAACAATGCGTTGATAAGAAGTCATTTCTGAAACTTCCTGGTTAAAATAAAATATTTTCACACCTTTTGTGTCTATTGGCGCCAGACCAGGCAATTCATAAACTCCTCCTTTTTCATCTATGGAAAAATCTGCCTTATACAGATTTCCATCCTGAGCAAGACGGAACGTCCCTTTGACATTATTGAATGGCTTATTCCCTATCACCAAACCCTGTTCAGTATTATCTCCCAATGTCAAAATAGTAACTCCCTCATTGAACTTGTCGGGCTCTATCTTACATCCTTTCGGAACCTTGATCGTGCCCTTTTCAAGATTGAATTTATCACTAAGATCAAATTCTTCCTGTGTAACTCCATTGTATTCTATTGTAAAATTTCCTGTTCCATTAAATCTGATTTTTTCAGCCTGTGTCCCATTTGGAGCAAAAAGTTTGTCTTTTATCTTTGTGCATGCATCAATCGCTGTTGCAAGTTCAGGACTTGCTGATTTCGCAATTTCTTTTACTCCCGCATTATAAATCTCCTTTTTGATTGTCTGTGTCACAATATTAATTCCGAGCAACTTTGGCAGAGCTTCTATTGTGCTAAAACTTATCCCTCCAATGAAAGGAATTCCAGGCAATCCCGGAATCGGAACACCCTTGACAAAATTCAATGCCTGATCAGGCAAAGGAGTGTCAAGGTCAACTGACATAATCCATGAGATTGCATTAATCGGCCCGGCAAGCGCTGGCGCGACTGTCCCCGCCATGCTCAACGCACAATCAGGACCCAGATTCAGATTAGATATCTGTGGAGGAGCCAATGTAGGAACCGGAGGAGCAGGCATGGTTATTGAAGGCTGCTTAATTTCTGGCGCTGCCTGCCATCTAAGATTCAAAAAATATGAAAAGAAGAACAGAGCGAACAAAACTGCCACACTCAAAACTATAAACTGTGAAACATTTATTCTGTTCCTTGATTTTTTCCTTGATTTTTTCATTTTAGATCAGATTATATTTTATTGCAAAATCGAATTCATAGTAGGGGCCGCCCTGCACAGAGATATTATAGTCTCTGAGCTGCACTACCAGAACATCTGAGCCTATTTCCCCCAAATAAACAACAAGACCGTTGTCAGATGCAGCTTTTGACATGCAGCTTATACAAGTTGAGTTCATGTGTTTGAGCTGATCATCCACAATCCCGCTGCTGACATTATATATCCCCTTCAGCCTGGATGGAATCTCAGCCCTAAAGTCAGACAATGAATATTTTATATCGCTTTTCAAGATATCAACTAGAATAATTGTATCAATGACCACTTTGTCTGCCAACAGGCTGGTTTTTGTCAAAGATTTCTTATAGGAAACTGAAAAATCAGGGAATTGGGAGAAATTCAGACAAGTCTGCAAGTTTGAATCCACATAATTTGAAATTGAGGAGGTCAAGACTGTCTCACTAGGAACCTTACTGGAATCCATATAGAAATAGTAAGGCACTATATTATTCACAGAAAGTGACGGAGCATGATAATATCCTCCCTGCTGCCCGATAAGTATCAAAGCGCTTTCTCCAGTGTGTTTCAAACAGTTATCAATAATAGATTTTATCGGCGCAATCTCGGGATTCACAGACTCTGACTTCTTGAAGAGGTCTGTCTGGCTGTAAAGAACCAGGAAAACCCCGGCAACAATAAGAATGGCAAATATAACAAACATCGCCACCTGTCCTCTTTTAATCATAAAACTATAAATAAGAAGGTACTATTAAAGTTTATTATAGATACTAAGAAGCCAAAGGCAAGATATTTAAATAAGTGTCACTATATAATAGTAAGATGTTAGA
>Ga0315274_10008124_pt1 | contig 15193 bp, 15 predicted proteins | sample YL17G02_20_MG_FD_203700 | JGI IMG/M metagenome (GOLD analysis project Ga0315274, IMG submission 203700) | Sediment microbial communities from Yellowstone Lake, YNP, Wyoming, USA - YL17G02_20 | ecosystem: Environmental > Aquatic > Freshwater > Lake > Sediment | place: USA: Wyoming | collected... | reverse complement strand
CCCCCTACAATGTGAGAAAAGCCATTTCGCCAATTCCCACCCAAAAATCCAAAAAATCAAAAAAAATCCCCCAAAAATCCAAAAAATCAAAAAAAATCCCCCAAAAAAATTCTCCCAAAATTCCCCAAAAAAATTCCCCAAAAAATTTCCCCCAAAAATTGAATCAAACTTTTAGTAATTATTTGCCCCAAAAAAAAAATTTTACTTAAAATTATTTAAAAATAAGTATTCGCAATTATACAAATAATTATTTTTTTTTTTCAGCGTCGCCCCCTCCCAAAGACGATGTTGTTTTATATAATAAAAATCTGATGTAAATATCTTGCACGAGAAATTGCTGTGTAAAACATTCTACTATCAAACATTTTTTTACTATCAATAAATAAATTAAATTCTGCTGTCTCACCTTGGATACTATGCGTTGTGAAACAATGTCTAATTTCTGCTTTTGTTTTTATTGGTTTCTCACCAATTACGATTTCTCCATTACAATATAATCTATTATTTTCTAATACATAGTATTTTTCAACAGGAAATTTTCCAGCGAATAATCCAGTATAATAATCTTTTAATTGATTTGTTCCGCATAATATCATATCATTCACATTATATTTTTCTTTCAAATCTTCAATTGAAATTATACGCCCTAATTTTTTAAATTCATTGATTACCCATTTGTTTATCTCAAACTTATTTTTTTCTTGAGAAATCATTTCTCTTAATCTATCTAATATGCGTTTCAATTTTTCATCTTTACATCTATAGTTAGTATTATATTTAATGATATTATCAAAACCAGTATTATTCATTTCTTCTTTATTTTCAATAGGAGGTAATTGATAACCCAAATCTCCACACATTATTATTTTCATATCTCCATATATTTTAAATATGAATTCTTTTTGTTCTTCTGTCATCATTGAAACTTCATCAATAATTAACACATTTGATTTTTTTTTTATTTCACTTATACGAATTGGGTCTTCTGTTATTAATCTCGCCCATACAGAACAATTTATTCCAGTTTCTTTATTTTTACATCGAGCAAGTTTCCAAGATGGAGCAACAAATAATACTTTTACTAACCCTTTATCATCACAATTATATTGAGTTTTTCCACAACCACCAGCGCCTAAATGTAATTCTTTATTAAAATGATTTCTCATCTGTGAATTACAAATAATTAAATCTTTTTCTGTAGCAGATGATACATAACTATTACCAGCAATATTATTAAAATTAACTTCATCTTTTACACGGAATACATTTTTTAATTCAATGTGTTCCTGAATATGATAAATACCATCAACACAGATTCTAACAACATTATCAATATCAATTTCTTTTAATTGTTCTATAACATTAATTCTCTGATACGCTGTAATAAATGCTGTAATATGTGATAAATGGTAATTGTGCTTTTTCTTAAATGAAATACAACCTGACTTATTATCATAGTATCTTATTGTTCCTTCTTCACAATGTGCTTTAATTATTTCAAAGTATTCTTTGTTTCCTTTAATCCAAAATTTCTTTTCTAAGCTGTGCATATCACACATACCAGCCCATTTCGCATAATAAGAAGAACCATTTTCATCTTTACCATTTATCATTTCTTCTGTAAATTTAAAATCTAAAGGTTGAACCCCCCAACAACCACAAACAATATCATATTCTACTCCATTCTCTTTTAACATTAATAATTCTGGACTTGTATAAGGGTTATTATCTATATACATTTTCATTTTGTCATTATATGCTTTAAACCAATTATTAGTAAATCTTAAATTTGTTATTCTATACATACCAACACCCATTATTTTATCACAAGGTCTATAATCTGTAATCTTACCCAAAAACCCAGAATAAAATAAACAAGATTGAAAATTAGCGTATGCTTTTGTCATATCAATATGTTTTACATTTTCTCTATCATCTGAAAAATCAACTGTGCAATTATAGTTAGTTCCTTCACGGATAAATGAACTTAATTCATAATCATCTATATCATCTATTTTACAATACTTTAAACCAGTATCAATTTCAAACTGATTAAATAAGTCAGTCATTTCATTTTTTAATTTGTATTGTTTTTCAAGTGTATCGATATATGATACAGAATCATTATTTTTTCCAAATTCATAATACACTTTATCTTTGTTTAATTTTTTTTGTATTTTAATTAATTCATCTTTAGATACTTCAATGTAATTATTTTGTCCGACAACTTCATTTAAATCAACGTGATTCAATCTTGTATTTCTAAATTTAAAATGAGTTAATCTTTTCTTAACACTTTGACATTCAACAACTTTATTTTTGCAAAATGGTAAATCTACACTAATATCAATTTGAAGTATATTACATATTTCACTTATAGCATCTTCAGGGACACCATTAGCATATTGTTTTTCTAATTTATCTAATTCTCTAATTAATTTATCATATCTGTAAAATGTTGAATTTTTTGTTTCACAATTATCTTTAATTTGTATCGCCCATAATCTAATAGGATTAAATACACAATGTTTTATTCCTTCCCTAAATGCTTGAACTATTTTCTTTGTTGTTAATGTTTCACTTGGTTCATAGAAATACACATTACCTTTAAATTTTTTATTTTCAAATAAATCAGTATCACTATCTACATACCAATCATTTAAACTTATTTTTTTCCACCAATTATTAAATGCTGATGGTATAGTATATTCACGACTAATAATTATTTTTTTATTAATAATATATTCAACCATAATGGTATTACCCATATTATTCTTTAATATTTTTCTTAATTTTGATAGACTATCATTTTTTTCACTTTTAACATTCAATAATTGAACTTTATTTTTAATCGTTTCTTTCTGTGATTTATTCATTACTTTCTGCATCACCTTCTTCTTCTCTTTATTCTGTGCTTGTTGTTCCTTGACTGCTGAATTGTATTCATCTCTCATTATCTCATATATTTCCATCTTTACCTTATCACTATATTTTCTTTGCTTCTTAAATGCTGTGCCATATAACTCTTTACCGTAAGTTTCTACTGCTTGATTGATGGTCTTAAAACCGAGAGTATCTCTTAATGTTTTTTGAGCGGATTTTCCTAAAGAGTTCAGTTGGCGATTAGTCATTATATATATTTAACACAGAAAATAATTTTAAGTAGTTTTTTCGTTAAATATATATTTTACAATTTCCCTAAAGTATTTCAATATTTCAAATTTAATTTTTTTTTTTCCTAAAGATATTTTAATTTAATATACAAGTTAATTCAAATATCCAATAATAAAATCTTTCTCAATCTTTTACATTCCTTATCATAATTAAACTCTTCTCTATAATGATAAAGATTTCTTCTCATACTTTTCATTTTTTCTTTGTTTTCTAAATAATACTGCTTACAATTCGTAAGGTATTCTTCTGTGTGTGCTTCTCTGTATTTGTAAATTGCTTTCTTCTGTGTTAATGTATATAGGGGCATTGTTATATACTTAACAAATATTATTTCTAAATCAATTTTCCTTAATATATATCTTTTTCACTTGCTCTGTAAGAAAATCTACAAATTCAGCCAACTCCTTTTCATATTGCTCTTGATTGAATTTATTAATACAGCTGAAATGTGCTTTACGTTCTACAATATCAATTCTCTTGCATTTCCTTAATTTAGTTCCACATAATTCACAGTTCATATTATTCATCTATTTTATTTTCTAATAAATTAAACTTATCTAATGTTCCAGCGTAATGAGTCCATCTACTTTGATGCTTCTTAAGTTTATATTTTCCTATAATTTTAAATACTAATACTTAAATCAATACAAAAAACAATATCATCATATCTATTTTTATTTTTTCTTAAATCAAATGTCTTGATATATGGTTTCAAATTATCAGGTGTATTTTGTTTAAAGATTTCTAAATAATTAATATCTTGTATATCTTCAATAATTAATATACCATCATTTTCAAGTAAAGGTGAATATAATTCAAGAAATTTTAATTGAGAAATAAGTGTATGTGGTCCATCATCTAAAATAAAATCAAACTTCTTATTATTAAAACAAGAATCAACTATATATTTATCATAAGCATCAGCACTAATAATTCTGATTCTTTCTTTATCTTTTAGTTCTTCCCATACTTTTTCATAGTGCATATTATCAAGAGCATATACACAAGCATTAGAAAAATAATCATTCCACATTTTAATAGAACCACCATAACAAATTCCTACTTCTAATACATTTCTACAAGTAAATCTTTTTCTACATAATAATTCTTCATACAATGGTAAATATGAATGTGCGGTATTTTTATCAGTTCTTGTATTATCAACTAATTTAACCAACATATATTTAATTAATATTATTATTTTAAACAATTAACGAAATTAAACATCAATAAATTTGTGATTATCTCCTAAACATACACGAAGATATAGTTTTTCAACCTCTAATATATCTTCTTTATTAATATGAGAAAGAATATATCGTTTAAACTCTTCTTCACAACCCATATCATAGTTTCTATAATCAAAGACTTTTAAATATCTTGCTTTAATAGCAAACAAACCCATTACAATATCAATTTCATTATTAGAATAAGTGCAAACATTGTAAGTTTTTTGGATACATTCTTTATCTAAATTATCTAATACTAATTTGAAAAAATCATCTTGAAAAAGCATATATCTTCCAGTAAATTTAATTATCATATCGTCATTTTGAATATCATATTTTTTCATTACTGAAACTATATCTCGCATCTCATTTACTCCTTTGTGCAAAATCATATCATCTTCTACTTCAAAATGATTGTCTTTTGTATATAGTTTATCACAATTAAACACATCTAAAAAAGAACTTCCATCTTTACTATTTTCAACAATAATAGGTATAATATCTTTTTCTCTACAATGTTCTAATACATTTGAAACACCCAAAAAATATTCTTGGCGTCTTCTTCCAGCCCATTTAACACCAATTTTAGAATCAATACAACAAGTAATAATTAGATAGACTTTACCCATATATTACACAAATAAATTAATTTTTTAAATAAATTTATTAATAATTTAAATAAATACATTTGGAACAGATTTCAGATTTTCGTATGAATGAGAAGGAAAAACTCCTTGTGGATAATCTACTTTTTGCTTACCTCTTAAGTTTGCTTTTTTCTTTGGTATATAAGTAGATATGACTTTTGCACCACTTGTTAAACTTAAGGGGTCATAGTATGTTCTAAATCTTTCTTCTAAAGGTGCTTCTTTTGTTTTAAATAATCCTGAACCAGTCCCAAATCCTAAAACCCTTTCATTTTCTTTTGCTAAATTTGAAATAACAGCATTACCGAGTGAATGGCCGATTAATACTTTTTCACTTCCTTTATATTTTGTTCTTGCTTTATCTAAAACTGATTCTGCTTCCTTATATCTATTTGTATTTTTCAATCCAGCATTACCCAAAAACGCTAAATACGCATCTGTTCCTAAATCACGTGTAGAATAAGGATTCGTTCCAGCAACAGAAAAAACCATTTTATTTTCTAATGGATTGAAAAAGACTTTTGTTTCCTTATTACTTAATTCACTATCAATTTTGTAACCATAAGGGTTTAATTCTTCTTGTGCTTGGTTTAAATCATCTTCGTATGAAACATTTAAACCAGTTTCTAATGGTAAATCAGGATAAAAATTCCTATCAATAACTTTCTCATTTGTTAATTTACCTTGACCTACTAATTGTTTTGGTGAAAATGTATTTGGAACATAACCAGTATATATTTTCTTTCTTTGGTTAGTTCTTAAACTTCCATACATAATATAATAAGAGAAAATTATTCATCTATTATTTCTACTTCATCTTGATTGTAAAATATCTTTTGATTAGTAATATTAATAAATAGGTAATCGTGTGGTTTTTTATATAAGTCCAATAATCCTAAAGCAACATCTTTTTCTTGTTCTATTGTTTCTTCTACAACTTTTTCCCATTCAATCTTATTAGGTTTAAATATAATCAAATTACTAAATAGTTTTCTAATACTCAAAGGTATTGAAAGCCAAGATTGAATAAGAAATATTTGAACTAATTTTAAATGACGACGATTAAATGACATTTCTTTTAAAAAAAATTGTATATCATTATTTTTTAAACTGGCCCCGACATCATCATAAATTACTAAAGATGTTTTTTTATTCAAACTATTTTCTTCAACTGCTTTAAATATTTTCTGTAAATTTTCTAATGTCAATTCATCAAATAATCGTTCTTCAGAGTGTTTTTCAAATATATTTTTTTTTAAACTATTTCTTGATTGGGAAGGCATAATAACATATACAAAATCAAATACCTTATTATATATTCTATCTTTCCCTTTTTGTGCTAATAAAGAAATAAGTGTTGATGTTTTCCCTGAACCTGGCCGTCCAAAAATCGCAGTTGTATTAAATGAATTCATATAAGAAAATTGTGGAAAGTCCTTTAGGTGTTCTGTTAATGGATAATCACAAAGAAACTCTGGTGGGTGTAAATCAATCTTTTCAGTTTTTTTTATTCTTATCATATAATATATGTCAACAAAAAATACAAACAAAAACACAAATATTAATGAAAATAAAATCGTTATTGAGTTGCCTAAAGTCATAAGGAGAAAATCTACACCAAGACCAAAGAAAACTTTTGCACAAGCAGAAGAAGAATTAAATGATTTAGAAAATAAAGATAGACAATATCAAAAAGCAAATTACGGACAAGGTTTATCAGGAATAAATCCAAACATAAAAATTTCATTTAATCCAAGTTTGTATGGTTTTAATAAAACACCAATGGAAGTTCCACAACAACCACAGCCGCAACAACAACCACAACAACAAGCAGAACCACAACAACAAGAAGAACAAACAACAACACAATCAGAACCATCAGCACCACAATTTGGAGCATTTAGGGAAAATGATTTAAGTAATAGAAGTGGATTTAATGATATACGACAAGGATTTAGTCAGTCCTATTCAGCACCACAATTTAATAGACAAGATTTTACAGATAGAATGAATGCTGAAATACCTGTTGCAGAACCAATTGATGAAGGATATATGGGAGAAAGTGATAGAAAACCAACAAAAGCAGAAATAATAAAAGGATTGAGAGAAAATCAAAAAGGAAAAGAATATTTAGATTTAGAAAGACAATTTTTAGAACAAAGAAGAAAAGAAAGAAAAGAAAGAGAAGAAAGAAAAGAAAAACAAAGAGGAAGACCAGCAGGACAACCAAATAGACCTAAAGAAGAAATACAAAAAGAAAAACAAGCAAAAGAAGAAAAAAGATTAGCAAAAGAAAAAGCAAATGAAGAAGCAATATCTAAAGCAAAAGAAGAATCAAGATTAAAAAAAGAAAAAGAGCAAAAAGCAGTTGAAGAAAATATGAAATTAATTAAACAGCAAGAAGAAGAAAGAAAAGCAAAGCAAGATAAGAAAAAAGAAAAAGAAGAAAGAAAAGGTATGAGAGGGGAAGATACTAAAAAAAGAAAAAATGTTAGAATAGACCTTTAACAAAACACAACTTGAGGTGATGGTGGTCTTATTACTTTTCGTTGATTAAATGGTTGTTCCATTCTATTAATAATAACTATTGGTTTTTTCTGTTTCTTGATAATCTGTTTAATTTCTTCATCATCATCACTTGCTGATACATCATCATCATTTATTAATTCTTGTTTAATCTTATCTAAAATAGTTTTCTTTGCTTGTTTCTTTGCTTGTTGGTCTAATTTTGCTTTCATCTTTATTAATTGTTCTTCTAACTTTTGTTCTCGTAAAGACTTCTTATATTCTATTTGTTCTTCTGTCAAATTTGGTCTTCCTTTACTTCTTTTAGGAATTTCAATTTTTTCCTCAATAATTGGAATTTCAACTTTTTCTTCTAAAACTTTCTTTACTCTTGGTTTCTTAACTTTAGGAATTTCAATTTTTTCTTCTACAATTGGAATTTCAACTTTTTCTTCTAAAGTTTTCTTTGCTTCTGCTTTTTCTCTTTTTGCGTCTAATACCTTTTGAAATGCCATAATTTGTTTTTCTGTTCTTGGTTTCTTGACTTTAATTTCTTTAGGTTCATTTTTGGGTGGTAAATCAATAGTTTCAATAGTTTCAACAGATTCATCTTCTTTTTCAATAGTCTCATTAATAATTTTAATTTTGCGAGGCATTATATATAATTAAAAGAAAAAAATATTTTCTAAATAGAATATATGGAAGAAGATTTCCCAGAAACTTTCCCTTTAGACAGATTTATTCAACAAGGCGATTTTAATGCTATATTAGAAAGATTTGAAAATGGTAGAACAATTAAAGGTATTAAGTATAAGAAAGAATTAACAGCTGAAGAATTTATTAAACAACCACCTATTAGTGATAAAGAAGCAATGAAGAAATATTTAGAAGATGCTGAAAAGAAAATAGATGAGGAAAACAAAGAAAAAAATAATAATATATATAAATGATTGAAGACTCATCAGAATTCTACCAAATTGAAGAAAAATTTTTAGTCGTATTAGATAGTAAAATTCCCACTTCTAATGGTTCTAATTCTTTAACTGCTAAAAGTGATTTAATATTTGATTTAAAATTACCAATTATTAAACAGGTAGACGATATACAACTAAAATGTTCGGTAAAAAGTGCTGTTTTTCCAAATTCAACATATAACATCAATATTACTAATTCATACCTCGCTATTGCTTTAATAGATAATACAAATACACCAATAACTACTGGTAATATAAGTATCGCCATTCCATTTGGAAATTACAATACTGAAACTTTAAGAACAACAATGATTAATTTAATTAACCAAGAATTAAGTGATGCTGAATTTAATGATGTTACTATTAACATAACATATAATAACATAACTTGTAAATATATATTTCAATTGGTAAGTACTAATACGTTTTATTCTAATTTCTATATTTCAATGCAACCAAAAGATATAGGAACAATTAAATCTGTTTCTTTACTTGGTGATGTAATCGGATTCCAAAACGATTTTATTTATATATCAGGTTCTCTTAATGAATCACTAAATACAAATGCTATTTTTTCAAATACAAATAAAATAATAACAGCACAATTTGTTTCTAATTTATCAGGATTAAGAGCATTTAATGTAATATTAAGTAATTACAATACAAATAGTATTCAAATTGTTACATCTAATTCTCAAGTAGGTTTTAGAAATAGTATAATTAATTCCACATATAATAATACAGCATCAATTAATCAAATATTTAAGAATAATATTATATGTAATATTGTTTGTAATTGTAATCCAATGGAATATATTTTCTATGAAAAGCAATCTGATTTTTTTATAGATGTAAAAGACCCTGTATTTCAAAGAATAAATATACAACTTGTAGATACTTTAGGAAATCTATTGGATTTAAATAATTGCGATTGGTGTTTGACTTTAGAATTTTCTTTATTGAAAAAGAAAGAATTTAAGACAAGGTCATTTTACGAAATACTACAATCAGGGAGATTCTAAAAATTTTTTTTCTTTAATTATTATATGGCGACTGACTCCACTAATTTCATTGGTAATAAGTTCGGTGTTTCTAAAGCGTTTGATTATACTTTAAAACCTTCAGCAGTAAATGGAAGAAGTTACAGAGTTTCTGTAAATCCAAGTAATTCATCAGGAACTGGTTTTGCTCCTTCTTCTACTATTATATGGAATATTCCTTGTGGTATGAGAAAAAACACATTTATTGACCCAACTTCTTCGTATGTGCGGTTTAGTGTTAAATCAACAGCAAGTGCTACTACCGCTTCTAGTATTGTTCTAGGTAATAGTTTAACAGCAGTATCAACGGGAGCAGGGACAGCAAGTATTAATGGTGCTGGTGCTTTTTTAGACCATAATGCTTATAGTATTTTTAATACACAAACACTTTATTCAGGAAGTAACCAACTCGAAAATATTTCAGGGGTAAATATTTTATATTCTTATATGCTTGACACGAATTTTTCTTATAGTAATGCTTTGTCTAACTCTCTTAACTATGGTATGTATGTCCCAACAATTGACTCACAAGAAATTCGTAAAGGAACATTTTTATCGCAAATAGCTGTAGGTACTGCTGCTGGTTCTGCTTCGGCATCTGCTTACGGAAATGAAACCAATACTTATTCTATGCCTTTGCTTTCAGGTCTTCTTGGAATTGGTGCAACTTCTATGGTTCCTGCCTATGCCATCAATGATGTTCTCAGGTTAGAAATTCTTTTAGAATCCGCCCAAAAAGCATTAGTTACTGCTGGAACTTTTCAAGGTTTTACTTCTCCTACTTGGTCAGCAACTGCCCCTACATATATGGTTGTTTCCGCTGTGTTAGAACTTACCTATATAGAGTTATCAGATTTAGGAATGAGTATTGTTAATCAATCAACACCAAGTGGTTCTGCTATTTTCCTTGTTGGTCAATCCGCACGAAGAAATACACAAACTTTACCTGCTTCATCGTCAGGTTTGTATTCGGCATTAATTCCCTCAAAACTTGCCTCTCTTCGTTCCATACACGTTTTACCAAGGCGTTCAGTTGAAGATACCGCTGCAGATTCGTATTCGCTTTCTTCACGAATTAATCCTAATTGGGAATACGTATATTTTTCTATTAGTGGCGTTAATGTTCCACAGACACCTATTACGCTAATAAATCCATCAAATACTGGCGGATTCGGTGAGGCGCTGTGCGAATTGAATAAGTGTTTCCAAAGTCTTACGGCAACAGATAAGGCAACATTGTTAACTTCTACAAATTATAATGTTGCTGTTACATCAAATATTTCAGGTGTAGCACAAACAGGAGTATTAGGACCAAGTGCTGGACTTGAAAGTTACAAAAACGCATTCGCAATAGGTCTTGACCTACAGCTGTTTCATAGTGCTACAGAGATAATTACAGGGGTTAATACCCTGAATGAGTCTTTATATATAAATGCATCCTCAAGTGGTAGTGGTTCAAATTCTTTTAATCTTGATATTTTCTGTCTCTTTGATGCTCTGTTTATTGTAGACCAAACAGGTTATGTTTCTTTAAGATGTTAATTCTCTAATAATATATTTCATTCAATAAAAAAATATATTATGTAAAAATTGTATTACTTTTCCAATTTAGATTTATTGTAAATATTTGGAAGCATTTGTTGTAATGATTTTTTTTCATTTTTATTCATACCACCTTTTCCACCAATCATATTGTTATTACTCTTTCTTCCAATAATCACTATTGCGGTTTTCTTTCCAAGCATATATTAAGCAAAGAAAAAAAAATTAGATTTCATCAAATAGTGGTTCTAAATTTAATGTTAAAATCCAACTTGTCATATCTGAGGTTTTTGTTCCATCTATAAGTGAATTTGTCATTAAAGTATCGCTAAATGAATTATAGATTGAAATATCAAAAGTTTCTGTATATGGTCTTGAAATTGTTCGTGGGACATTTGTTGTTCCATTTACTGATTGTAAATAACAAATAGCACTGATAGATGATAACGTCCCAACGTCAGCGTTATTATCTACTTGACGAACCCAATTACCCAATATTTTTGTTGGTGAACCGTTTGTTTGTGATGATTTAGTAAAAGGTAATGTACACGCAATATAACCATTTCCACAAAGATTATTAATACTTGGTCCTGTATCTATATGGTCGTAATAAAATCCTGCTGATGTGTAAAATGTATAATGGACGTTGTAATATTTAACCTCATCAGGAAGAATACGAAAATTAATTGAATAAGTCCCATTATTATTATCTCCAGCAATTCTATCTGTTGATTTAATGACAAATGTATATACCATATATTAATAATAGAAAAAAATATTGAATATATATAAGATGCCTAAATATTTATCCAATACAACATTCTTTAGTGATAATCTTGGAACTTATATTGCTAATGGTGAAATAGAAACAAATAAATTGACTTTAACTGATTCAATTGTTAATGGCTCAAATTCTATTACTTTTACAGAAAATACACTATATACAAATATCCCACAAAACTTTTTTATTAATGGAACAGGATTAATTAAATATCAAGGAGTAAATTATAATATCGGACAAATATTGTCAGCATTTGTAGGTGGTGGAACTGTTTCACCATATCCAAGTATAACATATGATTCATCATTAAATACTACTACTTTCACAGGTAATTTAATTTTTCCTGCTAATAGTATAACATCAGCAAGTATAAATAATAGTGATTTTGCTACTATATCAACATCTCAAACACTTTCAAATAAATCATTCTCAGGAACAACTATATTTTCATCAATACAATTGAACTATAATTTAATAGTCAACGCAGGAGGAACAACAATTTTGAATTCTAATTTAGCACTGATAAATTTTCTATCAGGAACATCAAGTAATATAAATACTCGCTTTACTTCTAATGAAACTAATATAACAACATTGTTAAGTAGAACAACAGGGTTATCCAATAGTTCAACAATAACCACTTGCACTGGTCGCTGGATTTTCAATCAAACACCAACAATGGCTGGAAGTTTAAGATTAGATGTTTCTTTATTAGTAGGCAATCAGGGAAATATTACAATTACAAACGCAACACTCCAAAAAATAAATTACCTATCTAATGTAACAAGTGATATAAATACTTCATTAACAACTTTAACAAATGATATCACAACGAATACAAATAATATAACGACCAATACAAATGACATCACAACGAATACAAATAATATAACGACCAATACAAATGACATCACAACGAATACAAATAATATAACAACCAATAAAAATAATATAACAACCAATACAAATAATATCAATACGCTCAATACAAAAACTACCGATATTAGTTATACAACAGGAAATACAAATATTGCTAATAATACTAATGTAACGAATTTATTAATTTCAGCAACTATAAATGGATTTTCTAAAGGTGATTTAAATAATGTTATTACTCAATGTGCGAGTTTGGGTTCAAATTGTCAAAACCAAATTAACGATGCTATTAGTAAAGCAAATTCAGCACAGAATAAAGCAGATACGGCAAAAAATAACGCAGACAATGCCCAAGGAACAGCTAATACAGCATTGGCACTGGCAGGAACAGCAAATGGGGTAGCAGCAGGAGCAGCAACAGTAGCGGCAGGAGCAGCAACAGTAGCATCAGGTGCAGTTTCAGTTAATACGACACAGCAGACAGAAATAGATGATTTACAGGGGGATGTAGGTCAACTTCAAGTTAAATGCACCCAATTATCATATAACCCACTAACCTCAAGAACATCAATATCACAAACCTTAAATAGTCCATTTTTAGAAATAGGTAATTTAACTTCAGGTTTTAATCAAACTTCAACCAACCAAATCACATTAGCAGGATTGTTAAGATGTAATAATAGAGTAGAAATTAATAATACTCTTGAACTTGTAAATAACAATAATATAATAGTAGAAGGTATTATTAATCAAGACAACGCAACACCACTTAATGCTGGAGTAAATCAATTTCAAGCACCAACAAATTTTAATGGGAATGTTATTATGACAAATACATCAACTAGTATTAATGCTACAACTACACAGATAGGAACAAATGCGGTTTCAATTTTAAATTGTAATTCTACAGCATCATTTGGAGGTGATATTACTATGCTTACTAATAAAAATTTACGATTAAAAAATATTGTTCCTATCTTATTAGATGACATTTATTTTGGGGGTGAGGCAGGAGTTCATACTACGGATGATGTTGTATTTAATATGAAAATTATAGCAAACCAACCTTTACAAATAAATAACACCTGTCAAATCGGAACGACAATAAATAGAAATACATTAACTTCATATAATACAACAACTATATTAGATGCTAATACAGGAATTACTTTAACAACACCCACTATTGGAATAACTGCGCCATTAGTAACTATAGGACAAGCAGACGCAACCTCTATAACTTTAAATAGTTCAGGTGTGTATATAGGACGATTATTAGGAACAAATTATCTATATGGTACAACATACGCAGGTTCAATATATGCTACTAATTTATATTCGGCAACTGGAGTTTTAGGTATGGCAGGACAGGTTTTTCAACAATTTTGATTTAAAAATTTAAAGTCTTTAGAATATATAGAATGAGTTTTCCTGTTTTTAATAGTGATCCAAGTTTTAATAAAATAACATCATCTTATTTCAAAGACCTTATTGATTTGTCAGGTAATTTTATTATCAGAAATGGAACTATTAAAAGTCCTGCGAATACTATAGAATTTGATGATGAATTTTCATTTATTAATATCCCTAACTCAATGAATGTATTAACACAATTAAAAGTAAATTATGATTCTGTAGAATATGATGTTGGATTACAATGTGAAAAAACAAATACATTAGTTACTGATGTAGCAATATTATCACCAATTGTTAGTGATACTGCTTTTAAATGTACCAATTTTTATTACGACCAAGCATTGAATTCTACTATTTTCAGTGATAATGTCAGTTTTGGTAATGGAACTATAGCGAGTATAGCAATAAATAATAGTTCATTTGTAGATTTAACAAACAATCAAACAATTTCTGGAGCAAAAACATTTAATACTGCACCAACAATGTCAGGAGCAAATATAACAACAGGGTCTATACCCATTGGACGAGTCAGTGGCACGGCAGTAAATTTAAATACGGCACAAAGTATAACTGCTACAAAATCATATTCAGTGGTTCAAAATTTCAATAACAATATTCGTTTAGATGGTTCATTACTTTTATCATTAGGAACAATAACGCTTACCAATGCCGATTTACAAAAAATAGCATTTATAAATACAGCAACGAGCAACATACAAACACAGATAAATACTTTAATAACTAATTCGGGTTCATTATCAGCAAATAATATATTTACTGGAACAACAAATCAATTTACAAATACTTTAATATTAGACGGAGCATTAAATTTAAATGCTAATGCTTTAGTTGTTCCAAATACTACTTTACAAAAGATTCAATATTTATCTACAGTGTCAAGCGACGTTCAGACACAGATAAACACTTTAACAACTAATTCAGTTTCATTATCAGCGTCCAACATATTCACAGGAGCAACAAATCAATTTACAAATACTTTAAGATTAGA
>Ga0315274_10008123_pt1 | contig 15193 bp, 4 predicted proteins | sample YL17G02_20_MG_FD_203700 | JGI IMG/M metagenome (GOLD analysis project Ga0315274, IMG submission 203700) | Sediment microbial communities from Yellowstone Lake, YNP, Wyoming, USA - YL17G02_20 | ecosystem: Environmental > Aquatic > Freshwater > Lake > Sediment | place: USA: Wyoming | collected... | reverse complement strand
CACCTTAACCCTGAACATCACAGGCAGCGGTGTCATAAACTTGAACAACAGTGGACCTTACAATTACGGCGAGGTCGTCCAACTGACGGCTGTCCCCACTGATGGCTGGAGCTTCGACAATTGGAGTGGAGATCTAATCGGATCCACTAGTCCAACAACTGTGACAATGACTCGTGACATGACCGTTACGGCCACTTTCACACAGAACACGTACTCGCTTACAACATCAGTTGACGGCAATGGCTCCATTATCCGCAACCAATCTGCTCCATATCATTATGGCGACTTGGTTCAGTTCACAGCAGTTCCAGACATTGGTTGGAGCTTTGACCATTGGACTGGAGATTTGACTGGCTCCACTAGCCCGACTACGTTAGCGATATTTGGAAACGCTACTGTCACAGCTCACTTCGTCCTTCCACAGCTCTACGTTGATCCATCGCCTGTACAGAAAGGACCCGGCGATACGTTCACAACATTCCAAACAAACATTATGGTCAATAAGATCACTGACCTCAGAGGCTTTGACTTCAAACTAACATGGGACAACAATCTCTTGTTGTTAACAAATGTCGATTTCAACACAACGCTTGACAACATCTGGGGCAATGGCGACTGGTACCCCGCCTACAACGTTTCCGGCGTCGGCTACTACGAACTGGCTGCAGTCTCAACTTCAATGAGCCTCACGACCGCGACTGCGAGACCGTTGGCCACGTTAACATTCCTCGTGAAAGCGGCGGTCGGACAAACATCTTTGCACTTTTCTGTAGTAAAGCTGAGCGACTCTCAAGCCCAGAACATTCAAGCCGAAGTCACTGATGGAGCGTACATAATCTCGGGACCGCAATATCTGCCTGTGCTTCAAATGACTCCAAGCACTGTTACTTGCAGAAGATACCACGAATACTTTGCGGTACAAGTTAATGTTACCAACGCAATAATTGTAGATGGTTTCAGTTTCAGCATATACTACAGTCCCACGTTGATGAGTTATGTTAGCGTCACATGGGGAGAACTGGGCTCAGGAACAATCACCAATATTGACCCAGTGAACGGCATATTGGAAGGCCACGTGACTGGAACTGCAATCAGCGGAAACAGATGGCTCCTGAACATCACGTTCCAAGACATTGCGGCTATGATATGGAAAGATGGTCAGGTGAACGAGAAGCATGGCCAGATCTGGTTCCATTATGCTAGCCTCAGCTTTTCAGGTGTACAACAGCTCACGTACCAAGAAGGTGGAATTGGAGAATTAGGGGTGAACACTGTTGCGTTCGTGTTTGTCCCCATTCGAGGTGACATCGACAACAACGGGACCGTTGAAGTATTTGACCTCCGAACAGTAGCTACCTTTTATGACCAAGAGAACGAGACCTACAACCTGACAGGTGACAACACAATCGACATCTTCGACCTCGTAGTGATCGGAGCAAACTTCGGGTTCACTTACAATCCATGACTGCGTGGATTGTGTCCCACTTTTTTCTTTGAATTCCAAAACGAAGGCCTATATTGGGACTTAAATGAAAGCTCGACTTCAAGTCGAAATGGTCTTAGACGCTTTGTTGCGCTTGGCAGCTGCTATAGAAGTTTGTTCCTGAAACCTTAAATATGATGATTCGAGAGTATTTAGATGCAAATAAAAGGAGAAAGGAGTTCATATGAAAAGTAAACTATTAGCGACTATAATGCTTCTAACGCTTGCAACAAGCATCTTGACCTTTGCAATGCACGTGTCTCCAGCAAACGCTGCAAACGAAAACGTGAAAGTCTATATTGATCCGCCATTAGTAAGCAAGGCTCCAGGCGAAGTTGACAGCTTCTTTGACGTATTCGTGACGATAGTCAATGTTACAGATCTCTTTGGCTTCGACATTCGTGTATCATGGGATAATAGTCTCTTAACGCTTGATAGCACCGTAAAAGACACCTATTTCGACATTCTGTGGGGGCCAAGCGGATGGGAAATTGCCGTGGAGGGAGCCTATGGTGGTGGAGGAGGAGGCGGAGGAGGCTACAAGCTGGTTGCGCTGTCAACGGGAACAAGCTTCACGAAAGATCCCGGCGCACAAGTCCTTTTCGCAATGCACTTCAAGATAATCAAAAGCTGCAACTTCATCCTCGAGACACCCTTTTACTTCGACTTGGTGAAGCTTAGCGATAAAAGCTATCAGCCTATCCTGCACACGACAACAAATGGACTATATCATATGGCCTTAACCATACCCGACTTAGAATTCGAGCTTGTGAATACAACTCCATTGAAGCCATTTGAATACTGCAAGACCTTCCAAATCAAGGTCTACGTAGCGGACATTTGTGCGAACCTCAAAGACTACAACTTGGTGATACTGTACGACACCGAACTGCTGAAGTTGACGGGCGTGGACTGGACAGAAGGAGTTCTCGGAGACTCATCTGATGGGGCAAGCTATACCGAGTCGCCACCGGGCACAATAACTGTTATTGACACAGGCGGCCTCGTTTGGAGCGGACTCAAAGGACTCTTGTTCACACTTACGTTCCACATCGAATTCGACGACCGAATTGAACATATCTGGAGAACAGGCACTGCACATGACCTCACAGCAAGCGTTTCGTTCCAAAATGCTGAACTGAGCTTCCTGGAAGGCACAATTCCCATGAGCGGAATCACAATGCCCGCACCTCTGAACATCACGGTACACCTGATTCGCGGCGATGTAACCTGCAACGGCATGGTTGATGTACTTGACCTTCGCTGTGTAGCTGCCTACTACGATCAGCCCGAGCCTGCCAAGTATGACCTGACCATGGACGGCACAATCGACATCTTCGACCTTGTAGTAGTCGCAACGAACTTCGGATACGGCAGTCCATAGCAAGTACCAAGTAAACCAGTCGCACGTACAAACACTCCCCCTTTTTTCACACTTTTAGCATAGAAGTGTGTTCCTGAAATCTTAAATATGATTGTAGCCTTTAATTTAAGTGCAAATTGAAAGGAGAAAGGAGATCAATGTTGTTTCAATCGAATCGTAGAAGACTTAATGGTTTGATCATCGTTGCGTTACTTTTCGTATCAGTGTTCGGAACGTTTATGCCCAGTAATGTGCGAGGAGATTCAGGATGGCTCACAGGCTGGCAATATCGCAAGAGCCACATAATAAACGGCGTTACCAGCCCTCTGACTGACTATCAGATAAACATCACTCTTTACTATGGATCGGGAACAGACTCAGCGGGAGAAGTGTACCTGAATTCACATTCCAGAATGGATTTCGCCGATCTAAGGTTCACGAGTTCCGATGGAACAACACTCCTGAATTACTGGGTTGAGAAAACTGTTGCTGGAAGTCAAATCACGGTTTGGGTAAAGGTTCCCAGCATTCCAGCCAACCCAGGCAGCACATCAATCTACGTTTACTATGGAAATCCCACGGCAGGAAGTACAAGTAACGGAAAAAGCACTTTCGTAGATTTCTATGGCGGCGGAGAAGGTTGGACAGGATGGACTGGAGGAGGGGAAATACCTAACGACAATGTTTCCAACGGTTTCACAAGCACAAGCTACGTCACGCTTTCAGATACGGTGTATTATCCAATTCAGCGGGGTTCTTCAGGGTCTTGGGACCAATATCTTCATACTTTCCAACCGGTACATAAAACAGAGATAACCGAAGTCAACATGGGGGGCTACAAGTATTGGGGTTATTGGACTGACGTATATGGCAACGCAATTGGTTTGGCAAGGAGCAACGACCTCACAAATTGGACGAAATACGCGGGGAACCCGATCCTTACCTCAACCACCTACACTACTAGGTGGCCTTCGGTCACGTTTGACGGCACAACCTTCCACATGTTTCTCTCGGATTATGGGCCTTTATCCGACTTGAATTTCATAAAGAGATACACCTCCACAGATGGAATCACCTTCTCCTACGTCGAAACGGTGTATGAAAACCCCGGCAGTACCCAAGAACTTGGTGCACCTTACATCTGGTTCAATCCCAACGACAACAACTACTACCTATACTTCTATGAAACGGTTTACGGCGTAAGCAACAAGGTAAGATGCAAGATCGCACCCACCATTGAAGGATTGAAAAGCGCTTCAGTGACAGACGTTATGAACCTTCGCTCTGTTGAATTCGCTCCCTCAGTTCTCTACGATAACAGTAGCAATCTCTACTGGTTGGTTACAGAAGAAGACCTTGGATCATATAATTGGATAACCCGTGCATATCACAGTTCAAGCCCGACCGGTGGTTTCGTTGAGGCCACCAACTCGCCAATTCTGACCAACAATGACGCCTGCCCCATCCATTTATTGGTCAATAACAAAGTCTACATCTACTACTGCCAATTTGTAGGACCTACCGTCCCAATGGACTGGGACATAAGACTTCGCATACAGGCTAACCCCGGACCCCGTCCAGACGGAGGAGCTTACTATGTCACGGACAATAGCCCTACGTTATATCCTACCATCGAAGGCCAAATCTCAACCCACACGACGGATTTCATCTCTGAATACCGAACGAAGAATGCATGGTCAGCCGGCAAGCAACTTTGCCAATACTTGAGCGTTTCGTCTTCCCAGCATTTCGGCTGCCTTTTAGGCCGAAGCGGAACCGATTCTGGGTCTAGCTGGTACTACTTCGTTGGTGGGGCAAGCTGGACACAGCTGACTGCTCCAATGGTACAGAATCAATGGACCAGTATTCAACGAGTTTTCAACTTCACCGCGGACAAGGAATGGGTTTACATCAACGGCGCATACCAAGGTTACTATGCTTGGAGAGAGTATGGCGGGGAAGTAAATTCGATCGGCTACGTGTGGTTTGCTCTAGGTGAGGCCGAACAAGGCTCCATGTGGCTCGACGTTTTCAGAACAAGACAGTACATTTCACCTGAACCATCTCATGGAACTTGGGGAAGCGAGGAGAAAAATCAGTATGTCTTGACTGTCGTGATCATTGGTGGAGGCGCTGTCAGCAAGATTCCAGACCAGGCTTTCTACGATAACGGCACTGTCGTCACTCTAACGGCTTCCGCGAGTCTCGGCTGGACATTTACAGAGTGGACAGGCGACGCTTCCGGCACGTCTAACACGACCACTGTCACCATGACCAGCGATAAGACCGTTACCGCGACTTTCACTCAAAACGTTTACACTCTTACTACGTCAGTTGTCGGCAGCGGGTCAGTTGACCTGAATTCCACTGGACCTTATAGTTATGGCGATACAGTACGGCTGACGGGTTTACCTGCAAGCGGCTGGAATTTCAAGTACTGGAGCGGCGACATAACTGGTTCTGCTAATCCTACCACACTCCTGATGACTGGCAATTTCTCAGTCACGGCAAACTTTGGCTATCCAACATTATACGTTTCCCCATCAGTCGTGGAAAGAGGAATCGGGGACATCGGCACAACGTTTGATGTGGAAGTGACCATCGACAACGTTAAAGACCTGTGGGGGTTCGACTTCAAACTTGGCTGGGACGGCAGCCTACTCGCGCTCGTAAACGCTGACTGCAATAGCTCGTTGGACGCGATTTGGGGAAGTGGAAACTGGTTCTTGGCTGCTAACAGCAGCGGACCGGGTTTATATCAACTTGCCGCGGCATCGCTGAAAGACGGGTTCAACAGCACGGGGCCACAAGCGTTAGCTACCCTCACGTATCAAGTGAAAGACCCACACAGCAACTTCCCGATCCAAACCCTCATTCAGTTTCTCACACACAAACTGAGCGATTCACAGTGGCATCCCATAGAAAACACTGTCGAGGATGGAACGTACAAAATGACCGGCAGTGAAAAACCAATGTTGAATATGAGCCCGAGCACAGAGACCTGCAGAAAATATGGTGAAACCTTCACAATCAAAGTAGACGCCTCTAACATCTTTAACGTAACAGACTTTGAGTTTGAGATCGACTTCAACACCACCCTTCTAGACTATTCAAACATCGTCTGGGATGCTTGGGGCTCAGGAACCGTGACCGCAGACGAACTCGGAGGCAAGATCATAGGCTACACATCTGGCGGCATTATGAGCGGTGACAAAACACTGATTACAATTGAATTCAGAACAGCTTACCACCGAATATGGAAGAATGTTCCAGGCTGGAACAACGATCAGAGCGATCTGATCTTGATTCAAGCCGCCAACTTGAGCTATTCCAGTACTCTGAGACTCCATTATGCTCGAGGCGGATCCAGCGAGATTGACGTTGGTTCAGACGTCATCTACACTTTCTCACCCATACGCGGAGACATAGACAACAGTGGAACTGTTGAAATATTTGACCTGCGGACAGTGGCTGCCTATTATGACCAAGAGAACGCAACCTACAATTTGACGGGCGACGCAGTTATTGACATCTACGACCTCGTAGTGGTAGCGTCAAATATCGGTTACACCTACACTCCATAACGACACCACCTTTCCCTTTTTCTATTTTATAAGAAAACTAGAAGTTCCGTTAGCTGCGAAGCCTGATATCAGTTAAACAAGTCTGCGCATAGAATTCTCTTCCTGAAGTCTTAAATATCGATTTCGGATCTTATCTGCTTGCAGATTGAGAGGGGAAAGGAGCAAAACAACATTGCAAAGTTCAAAGAATAGAGGATTTTGTGCATTAATCATCAGTGGATTGTTGTTGTCAAGTCTCTTCTATGCGATATCCATACTGCCTTCACTGAAGGTGAATGCAGATGTCGGTGAACCAGCCAATCCAATTCTCATCATAGTCAACGTTTCCAGCGGATCCTTCAGCACGTATACAGGCGAAATACTGAAGGCCGAGGGATTCAATGAATTCCAAATGGCAGAAATAGGACAGGTTAATACGACTTTCCTTGCCAGCTTTGACACAGTCATTCTGACGACAATGTCGCTAACTACTTCTCAAGCCACAATGATTGAAGATTTTGTCTCTGCAGGAGGTGGCCTAATCGCATTCAAGCCTGATTTGAGCCTCACTTCTATTTTCGGTCTAGTATCTGCAGGAACTGTCACTTCAGAAGGATACATAAAAGTTGACAACACGACCGACATAGGAAAAGGCATTATAACTGACACGATGCAGTTCCATGGGGAAGCGGACAACTACAACCTAAACGGAGCTGCTGCAGTAGCTGCTCTCTACTCCGACGCTGCAACTCCAACTCCGCACCCGGCAGTCACTACTAACCGATATGGGTATGGTCAAGCAGTGTTCTTTGCCTATGACTTTCCAGAGAGCATAGTTCTTCTAAGACAAGGCAATCCCGCATACGCAGATGCATATCCACCTGGGGGGCTAGGTGGACGAGAAGCTCTATACGTAAACTATCTTGACGCCACTAAGATTCCTATACCTCAAGCCGACGAACAGATGCGTCTTCTCACAAACGCCATAATGAGAATCAACTATGACAAGACCCCGCTACCCCGACTCTGGTACTTTCCAGATTTCAAGAAAACCATGCTTATCTTCACAGGAGACATGGAATGGGCAAACATAGCTCTGATCAATGACGAATTTGAAGATGTTGAAGCCCGCAGCGGCGCAATGAGTCTGTATCTCACCACGTACAGCGGGGGTGCTTGGGTAAGCCCTAGTGACGTTCAGAACTGGACAGATCGAGGACACGAAATTGGATGGCATGTCGTTACAGGCGCCAGCTACGCTTCTATGGAAAACGCATACGCTACCCAGTTTAGTCAATTCAATGCTTATTACGGATTTGATCCGATTCCAACCATTAGACATCACGGCGCAATATGGTTCGGTTACGTAGAACCTGCAAAAATCGAAGAGCTTCATGGAATAAGAATGGACTTCAACGGTTACCATGTCGGATCTTTTATCGATCCAGGAGATGGTCTTGGAGCTAGAAATGGTTGGATGACAGGTTCAGGGCTTCCGATGAGATTCGCTGATCAGAACGGAACCATTGTCGATGTATATCAAATCATGACTGAATGGCCAGACGACATCCTGGGCAACGGCAATCAGGGTCGCCAAAGCCTCAATTCTACCCAAACAATCGCGCTTGTTGACAAAATGTTCAACCAAAGCAGAGACGGCTTCTACTCCGCGTTTTGCGCCAACTTCCACCCAGTCACTTACTCAGATGATGAGTGGGTCATTGAAGATGGAATGTGGTGGCCAGCAAGAGAGAGAAAACTCGCGGCTCAGGGAATGCTAGATTTAGCTCAAGACTATGGAATTCCCATTTGGAGCGGCGAGCAATTCCTAAGTTTCACTGATGCAAGAGAAATGGCCACATTCAACAACATAACCTATCATGATGGACAACTGAACTTCGATCTTGACATTCCGGCCGAAACTGCAAACCTTACAGTGATGATTCCATACAGCCATGAAGGTCGTCTCCTCCAAACTATAGTCTCAAATTCTAGCAATCAGCCCTTTGTCACAGACACAATAAAAGGCATTCAATACGCACTTTTCAAGATAGATTCCAACGGGACATACAACATAACCGTCAGCTACGGTCCAGACACAATTCCCCCGGAAATGACCATTCTCTTTCCAGTCAACGGATCTGTTCTCCCAGCGAATGCAACGTCCGTCGTCGTGACCGTAAGGACGGATGAAAACGCCGACTGCAGATACAACACTTCAAACCCAGAGTTCGACTATCTTACCGAAGGAACTGATTTCGCCTCCGGTCAAGGGACATTAACCCACAGCTTCACTTTCACAGGTCTTCAGAAAGATCAAGCCTACAGCCTCTTCTACAAGGCCAGAGACGCTTCTGGGAATATAAACGGCGAAAGCTTCGTGCACACATTCAGTGTCAGCGGTGAATGGCTCGCCGGATGGAAGTATCGCAAGAGCCATGTCATAAACGGCGTGACAAGCTCGCTTACCGCCTATCAGTTCAGTCTCACACTCCATTACGGTCCGGGCACCGATCTACAAGGCGACGTATACCTGAATTCACATAGTAGAACAGATTTTGGCGACGTTAGGTTCACAGATGCCGACGGTACAACACTAGTCAGCTATTGGTTCGAAGAGATTGAAGAAGGAATCCAAGCGAAAGTTTGGATAAAGGTTCCAACGATTCCAGCTGCCCCGAGCAGTACATCAATCTATCTATATTATGGAAACCCCGATGCGACGAGTGTCAGCAATGGAAAAAACACGTTCATCGACTTTTTCGGTAGCCGAGAAGGCTGGACGGGTTGGACTGGAGGCGAAGAAGTAAGCGGCCCATCTGGCCCAGGCACAAGCTACTACAACCTATCAAGCACGGTGTATTTCCCAGTTCAAAGAGAAATAGGAACTTGGTACGAAAACTTGCACACTTTTCAGCCAGTACACAAAACAAACATAACTGAAGTCAATCTGGACGGCTATAAGTATTGGGCTTACTGGTGCGACCCCTATGGCAATGGAATCGGTCTGGCAAGAAGCAATGACCTTGTCAACTGGGACAGATACAATGGAAATCCCATCCTTTATAATGCAAGTGAATACGTCTATAGGTGGCCTTCGGTTACGTATGACGGCTCAGTATTTCACATGTTTCTCGACGATTATGCGCCTTTTGACCACCTGAATTTCATAAAGGAATACACCTCAACCGACGGAATTTCATTTTCCTATTCTGCAACTGTTTACGAGAATCCTGGGAGCAACATAGAAGTTGTTAATCCGTTCATCTGGTTCAACCCGAACGATAACAAGTATTACTTGTACTTTGGCGAGAAAATCTACGGCGTCAGTAACAAGATCAGATGCAAGATTGCTTCTACATTGGCAGAGCTGGCAACCGCCCCCGTAACGGATGCAATGAACGCCCGCGACGTCGAATTTTCACCATCGATTCTGTACGATGGAGCGACTGGTCTTTACTGGCTGATAACCGAAGAGAACATTGGGAGCTACTTCTGGGTAACCCGTGCGTATTATAGTTCGACTCCACTTGGCGGTTTCGTTGAGGCCAGCAACTCGCCAATTCTTAGTAATAACGATGCGTGCGCCATGCATTTCTGGGCCAATAACAAAGTCTACCTCTACTACTGCCAGTTTGTGGGACCGAACGTCCCAGTAGACTGGGACATAAGGCTGCAGATACAAGGAGATCCATCCCCTGCAGGTCCTGACGCGGGAAGTTATCAAGTTATAGACACAAGCAGCTCAACTGCAGCAGTGCTTGAAGGCCAACTCTTAACGCACGCTGTGAATTTTGTCTGTGAATACAAGACCAAGAACGTTTGGACTGCAGACAAACAGTTGGTTCAATATCTGGGTGAATCTGCCTCAAAGCATTACGGTGCTTTGCTAGGGCGAAGCAGCACAGATCCTGGCTCTAGCTGGTGGTATTTTGTCGATGGAACAGGCTGGATCCAGCTGCCAGCCGCGCTGGTTCAAAATCAGTGGCACGACGTGAAGAGAATGCTCAACTTTGCAGATCACAAAGAGGAAGTCTACATCGACGGCGTCTATCAAGGATACTACACTTGGAGACAGTACGACGGACCCGTAAATTCGATTAGTCACGTGTGGTTTGCTCTGGGCGAGGCTGAAATGGGCACTATGTGGGTGGACTCCTTCAGGACGAGACAGTACGTTTCGACCGAGCCCTCACAAGGAGCTTGGGGAAGTGAAGAACAAAAGCAATACGTTTTGACCGTGACAGTGATCGGAAGTGGTTCAGTTAGCAAGAGCCCAGATCAATCCCTCTATGACAGTGGTACAGTTGTTACGCTGAACGCTTCTGCCAATTTCGGGTGGACGTTTGCTGGTTGGAGCGGGGGTGCTTCAGGTATGACAAACCCAACTTCCGTCACGATGAACAGTGACAAGACAGTTTTTGCAAATTTCACATTCCAAACAGGGGTCAAACCAACGCTGAACATTAATCCCTACAGCAAGACAGGCCGCAAATTCAACGAAACTTTTACAGTTCAAATCACAATAGCAGGAGCCGATGAGGTTGAAGATTTCGAGTTTGAAATTGAGTACAACGCAACGATGCTTCATTTCGCCGAGGTGTCATGGACCGGTTGGGGATCAGGCACCTGCGTGGCTGATGACGTCAAAGGTATCTTGACAGGCTATACTTCAGGCAGCCCATTGAACGGCAACGCAACACTAGTAACTGTGACTTTCAACGCAACCTACCATCATATGTGGAAAGACGAAAGCCAAGTCTCAGGCTGGAAGAATATTCAAACAGGAACGATGTTCATCCAAAAAGCCAACCTGAGCTATCTTAGCAGCTCAGACCTCCGCTACGAAAGAGGCGGCATAAACCAAATAGACGTAGGACCGGACTTTGCATACACTTTGTCTCCGATCCAAGGTGACCTTGACAACAACGGCAAAGTAGAAATATTCGACCTGCGCACAATCGCAGCCCTATACGGAACCGTGAACTCGACGTACGACTTGACAGGCGACAACTTCATAGACATATTCGACATCGTCGTAGTAGCAAGAAACTTCAGCTTCACCTACCCATGAATCAAACGAAAATACGAAAACCATTTTCTCCTTTCTTGCAATGGAAAGATGACTTAATGTTTAAAGGAAACTCTTTCAGATTGTACCCAATTTGATAGAAGTCTGTTCCTGAAGTCTTAAATACGTTCAAACGAGAGTATTTTGATGTAAACTAGAAGGGGAAAGGAGTCAAGATTGGCATTTTCTCCCAAAAGTAACAGAAGGCTTTATGGAACAAGCATCATCATACTATTGCTGACAATTTTCGTTCCATACGCATTTACTGTTGGACCATCGTGGTCTCAGACAGATCGAACCTACAAAACAGGATTCGCGTCGGATCAAACGTCCTATGCCCAATCCCTGTTCATCGCGCCATCACTAATCGAGAGAACTCATGCAGACATAGGAACCAGTTTCGAGGTCAGCGTTACGATAGAGAATGTCAGCGACCTTTTCGGCTTTGATCTCAACATCACGTGGGACAACACTCTAATAAGATTAAGCAGTGTTGCCTTTGGACCCTATTTGGATCAACTATGGGGTCAAAGCCAATGGTTCGTTGCAGCCAACCAGACAAGCCCTGGCTGGTACAAATTGGCTGCCGTCTCAACATCCCAAAGTTTCACCGGAACCAACTCGGCAATTCTGTTCACACTTGACTTTCGTGTGGAAGACGCTCCTGCGGGAGAGACTCCGATCCATTTCGCCTCAGTCAAGCTGAGCGACTCCGAATATACACCGATAGTTCCGACCGAGACATTAGACGCGACCTACAGAATGCTATCGACTCCGCTTGAAACAGTTCTTCTGGCGTCTCCGAATCTGATTGAAAAGACGCAACCAGAAATAGGCACGAACTTCAACGTGAGCATAATTATGAACTACGTCACAGACTTTTTCGGCTTTGATATGAACATCACTTGGGACAATTCGCTGCTCACTTTTAATCACTCGTATAACGATTCGCTCAACATCCTCTGGGGCACAGGCAAGTGGTACACTGCAAAAGATGAATCTGGCGCAGGCTGGTACAAACTCGTAGCCGTCTCCACAGCAAACGGCTTTAACACAACAGGCACACAAACCATATTCACCCTCGAATTCCGCGTCGAAGATCCACATAGCAACACGGCAAGAGAGACACCAATCCACTTAGACACCCATAAACTGAGTGATTCACAGTACAACACAATCGTTCACACAACAGAAGATGGAACGTACAGAATTATGGGAGAAACCCCAGCACTTACCATCAATCCCAACGGCAAAACATGTCGCATGTACGGAGAAACCTTCGCTATCGAAGTGAACCTGTCCAAAGCTTTTAACGTGACAGGCTTCAAATGGCAAATCGACTACAACACAACGCTACTTGACTACGTGGGCATAACATGGAACCAATGGGGATCAGGAACGATAAACGTGAATGAGATCGAGGGCAACATAACAGGTTCCACTTCAGGAGCTCCAATCAGCGGAACCCAGATTCTAATAACAATCAGTTTCAAAGCCGCATGCTATCACATCTGGAAGAACGCCCCAGGCTGGATAAACAACCTCAACGACGCAATCTTCATTCAACACGCCAACCTAAGCTATCCCAGCAGCCCTGATTTGCAATATGCAAGAGGAGAACCTAGTCAGATTGTCGTTGGCCCTGATTTCGCTTACACATTCTCTCCAATACTTGGCGACGTGAACAACAATGGAGTCGTTGACGTTCTCGACCTGCGCACTGTGGCGATATATCACATGGTAAAGCAAGGAGATCCAAACTGGACAGAAGCATCAACGTACGATTTGAACGGCGATGGAATAGTCGACGTCTTCGACCTGAGAACAGTCGCCTACAACTTCGGGTACACATATACGCCCTGACTTTTAACGACAATCTTCCATCTCTTTTCAATCAAATGCGTCTTCACGCGCACGCTACGCGACCAAAAACCAAGTACCCCCAATTTCTCCAAAGAAAGCACTAAACTGAATATAGAAGTTAGTTCCTGAATTCTTAAATAGCTCTCGCTACCTGTTATTCTACTGCAAATTTAAGGGAGAAAGGAGACTAATGTTGAAAAAGTTAGTAGTAATACCAATCCTGATTATTCTCTTGATGCCAATTCTACCAGTTTTCAAAGCAATCGGAGCCTCCACAATACTCGCAGTTAACCCCCTGAATTCCTATGTAACCGTCAACAAGACCCTGAGCGTGGACATAACCGTCACCGACGTTGTCAATCTCACTTCATGGCAATTCACAATGTACTTCAATAATAGTGTGTTAAACTGCACAGACGTAACCGAAGGCCCATTCCTCAAAACTGGCGGCGGAACATTCTTCGGCAAAACCATAACCAACAACTACAACAGCACTCACGGCAGCGTCCAAGCATACGACACTCTTCTCGGGAACACAGCAGTCAACGGCAACGGCATACTGGCCACGATAACCTTCAACGCACTGATCGTAGGCGACTCAACTCTGCATCTCAGCGACACAAAACTCGGTGACGAGAAAATACCGCCACAGCCGATTACTCACACAATCAACGACGGCACAGCCCACGTTCAAGCTTTCACTCTAACCCTTTCAACCACGGGCAGCGGCTCTGTCGTTTTGAACAACACTGGGCCATACTACCACTATGGTGAAGTGATTCAATTGACCGCCAATCCCGTTATCGGGTGGAGTTTTAGTCATTGGACCGGCGACCTGATAGGCTCTGCCAACCCAGCGAGTCTGACTATTACAGGTAACATGTCCGTAGATGCCACCTTCACGCAGGATCAATACATTTTATCTATCACGATCAACGGCGGCGGCAACGTCACGAAAAATCCCGACCAAACCACTTACACCTACGGTACAAATGTCACGCTGACAGCCAATGCCAATATAGGCTGGACATTCGCAAGCTGGAGCGGTGACGCTTCCGGTTCGATTAACCCGACTACTGTCAACATGACCGGAAACAAGGGCGTGACCGCGACCTTCACTCAGAACACTTACACTCTGACCGTCAACACTGCTGGCCAAGGCACCGTGAACAGGAACAATAGCGGACCTTATCACTATGGTGACGTCGTTCAGTTGACTGCTGTTCCAACGATCGGCTGGAGTTTTGATCATTGGAGTCTAGACTTGATTGGCTCTGCCAACCCCGCTACCTTAACTATCACTGGCAACATGGCAGTTACCGCTCACTTCACGCAGATCGAATACACTCTATCTGTCTCGGTTGATGGTAGCGGTATAGTCAACAGGAACAATAGCGGACCTTATCACTATGGCGATGTAGTTCAACTGGCGGCTAATGCTAATGTAGGCTGGACGTTTGATCATTGGACCGGAGACCTGATCGGTTCTGCTAACCCCGCTACGTTGACTATTACTGGCAACATGTCCGTTACCGCTCACTTTACTCAGAACGTGTATACTTTGACTGTTAACGTCGTTGGTCAGGGTTCTGTGAACAGGAACAACACTGGGCCCTACCATTATGGTGACGTTATTGAGTTGACTGCTGTTCCAACGATCGGCTGGAGTTTTGATCATTGGAGTCTAGACTTGATTGGCTCTGCCAACCCCGCTACCTTAACTATCACTCGCAACATGATTGTTAACGCAACTTTCACTCAGCAACAATACACTTTGAGTATCAATGTTGTTGGCGGCGGCTCAGTTAGCAAGAATCCCAATCAGACTACCTACACTTACGGCACGAATG
>Ga0315274_10008121_pt1 | contig 15197 bp, 11 predicted proteins | sample YL17G02_20_MG_FD_203700 | JGI IMG/M metagenome (GOLD analysis project Ga0315274, IMG submission 203700) | Sediment microbial communities from Yellowstone Lake, YNP, Wyoming, USA - YL17G02_20 | ecosystem: Environmental > Aquatic > Freshwater > Lake > Sediment | place: USA: Wyoming | collected... | reverse complement strand
CTTCTGGAAATTGCCCGGTTGGTAAGCTGGTGCATGAACCGGGATCATCTTATCAAGACCTGCCTTGATCACATTAGCCAAAGATTGGGAAAGCGAGCGCGATACGTCCTTATGGAAGGTGACGAGCTGAAGCTCCACTGCTGGGTGGGTAGATATGAGTGCTCGGTAGAACAAGTTCCAGTTCACAAGGAAAGCATTGTATGGAGGATTGTTGAAAAAGGGATACCTTTGAACCTGACTGATCCCAAAGAGATCGAAGGTTACCGGCATACCCTGGCAGAAGGGGTCAAGATCAAGTCTATTATTCCGCTCCAGTATGTGGATTCACTTACTCAAGAGGAGATAAGGGTGAAGGCATTAATCGTCGATTCCGGTAAAGAGGGGGTTCCGATCTCAGGCGAGGATTTCGAGTATCTAAAGGTGATTGGGGAGTTAATTGGAGCTGCCGTCGGTAAGGCCGAGCTATCAGAGCAATTGATTGAATCTTACCGAAAGAAGGAAGCCATGGTTAAACAAACCGCCGATGCGTTTCGAGGAACTAAGAAAGGTAGGTTCTAAAACAACTTGACACCGGTTGGCCCTTTTTAAAGAAGCGGCAAATGTGGAAAATACCTTAAAATGTTTTAGAATCTACGTCCCCTTAATTCGGCTAAGCGTATAGTGTTTCTTATTAATCTGCAATTACTCATTTGGGCTTTTTATGCTGGATCTTTCTTGTTAGACCTCCAAGCCAATCCTTCAAACGATCTATTACCGAGCGACTGGGAACGGCCTAATTGCAATTTTTCTAAGGAGTTTTAGCCATCCTGCAAACTCCTGGTCTCTTCTCCTTTTTATATCTTCATTGAATCGATCCGATTAATTGACTTACCAACGGGGCAGCCTCTTCCACGGATAAACAGTATTTCATCTCAGTGAATCTCTTTCTGAACCGGGAGACCTCTTTGGCCATCGGTCGGTCCTTGAGAATCACCTGACTCATATACTCTGCCAGTTGAGCAAAATCATCCTCCTTCATCCCGAAACGAGTCATCTCCTGAACTCCCATCCTCAGGCAGCTGGCAGTTGTGAAGGCCTCATCATCCGGTGCAGACTGATAGTTAACAATGATGTTGTTCTCCTCCAGCCTCTCAGCCAGTAACGGTCCCTTCCCGTAACCGATTCTGACAATCACCTGATGGGTCTCCGTATATCCAATCTTCGGATTCCCTTCCACCATTAATCCATTCTCTTTAAGAGAACGGGCAAAGGCTTTGGCATTCGTGATAACTGCCTTCTGATAGTCCGATTTAAAGGCATTCATCTCATAGGCGGCTAACAAGAGCCCCACCAGCGTTCCTAAGTGATGATTGCTCACACTCCCGGGAAAAACCCTTCGGACAATGGCCTCCCAGAGTTCCTCGTACTCCGTCCCTTCGGACATATTGCTGGCAATGACTCCTCTCTGGGATCCAAAAAAGGTCTTATGGGTAGAGCCTGTGACAATATCCGCCCCTTCCTTGAAGGGTTCTTGGAAATGGGGGCCGATCAATCCCAGGACATGGGCCATATCATAAAGCAGAAACGGTTTCGGATTCATGGATCCGATCATTGCAGCAATCTCTCTTAAGGGTTCTTTATAGATCACCATACTTTTGCCCAGAACGATCAATTCAGGTCTGTGTTCTTCTATGAGATCTTTCGCTTTTGAGAGATCGATCCGGTAAGGGTCCTCTTTCAAGACCGGGAAAGGAATGGCTGCAGGCCTTTCGGTTTGCGGATCATGGGCGATAAAGTCTTTTAATGCACCCATGGGTTGTGCGCTCAGGTGCCCACCTCTTCCGAGATGATGGTTGATCACCTTTCTGATTCTTCGGGGCTCACTTCGACGATCGAGTCGATTGAGGGAATCTACGATCCCACTGAAGACAGCAGTATTGGCCATCTGTCCGCTGACCACCCTCGGCTCAACTTCTGAACACCCTATGAAGCGTCGAAGTTCATCTGCCAGAAGGACCTCAACCTCCCCGATCAATTTGGTCCCCTGATAATAGAAGACATCGGTTTCCTTAAATGCCTTCATGAGGCGGTGTTCGGCATATCGGCCTGATGGGTCGGCAATGGTTAGAAGCCTGACAAGAAGAGAGGGAGTCGTTTCCGAGGGAATAAGATTGATGGTCTCTCTCTGTCTCCAATAACTATTCTCAGCTACACGGCTGACCAATCTTTGGGTCAAATCCTTCAGACTTCCTGTCGGAACCTCTTTCTTTTTGGGTTCTTCAATCAGAATGGGGCGGGCATAAGGTGGCGCTTCCCCTGAAAGATGTCTATCAACAATGACTCCCTCAAACTTTTTCCCTCGGTGCAGAATTTCTATTCTCTGCCCTTCTTTCAAATCTGCATCAATATAGGACAATGCAATGGATCTCATCTTTCTCTCATCAGTGGGCTCCGAGAGGATCCCTCGATCCGAAAAGACCCAATAAGGAACCATCGTTCCACTCGTCACATGTCCGGCAAGTTCCTCTTTGATTAAAACCTGATAGCCCTGTCTGGCGATCCCCTGACCGGTGACAGTGATGGGAAAGATCTTCTTAGGAACAAGCTGCCTCTCTTTAGGAGGCAGAGGTTTTCCCCCTTCTCTTGCTGTCACCTCTTCAAATTGTCTTCTCAGAATTTCCTTTCCGATGAATTCCCCTTTTAAGGGAGAAAAACTCATTGCCAATCTTGCCGCCGTGGGAACTGCGTAGATGGGGATATCTTTTCCTTCTGGATCCACTCCCAACTCATGACCGTAAAGGGGAAGTCCTGCCTCCAGTCTTAGGGTATCTCTTGCTCCCAGACCGACCGGGACAATCCCTTCCGTTTCCCCAATCTCGAGGATCTTCTCCCATATCAGCACTGTCTTATCGGCCGGTAAGAACAACTCGAAGCAAATCGGTTCTCCTGTATAGCCTGTTCTTGAGATCGTGATAGAAACCTGCTGGCCCTCTAATTCACAGACTTTCAAACGATTTCTCCAGGGATCAGGAAGCTTCGAGTAATCTTCTAAAAGGATCTTCTCCATTACCCTCTTTGTGTGAGGCCCCTGGAGTGCAAGCATACCGATTTCATCCGTTTTATTCTCGATCATGAGATTTTTGAATCGGCTCTTGTGATCCGTGAACCAATTCCAGTCCTTCTCCGTATTCGCCGCATTCACAACAAGAAGATAATTTGCCTCCAGGGATGGGCGGTCTTCTTCCAATCGGTAGAGGTAGGCGTCGTCAATGGCACCACCTCGCTCATTCTGGATCAGAGTATATTGAGCCATGCCAGGATCAAGAGCCCTCGCATTATTCGTCAAAACATATTGCATAAAAGGAATGGCATCCACCCCCCGTATCAAAAATCGTCCCATGTGGGAGATATCGAAGAGGCCACCATATTTCCTCGTGGTTAAATGTTCTTCAATGATTCCCCGCTTGTAAGCGATAGGCATCTCCCATCCGGCAAACTCAACCATCTGACCACCATTCTCCTTATGCCATAAATTGAGCGGTGTCCTCTTTAAATCCTTTTGCATTCTTTAACTCCTTCCATTCGCTCCTAATTTGATATGCCAAGTGGTTTAACCTTTTAACACATTCTACCCTCTCATTCCAATCTCCCTTCTTGCCGGATTTGGTTAACGATTTTTATAATTTTAGGCAATGCCTCTAAAGCTGCCCTTTCACCCTCAAGAATCGCCTCGTGCCTTTTTGAAAAATCGGCCGAACCGATATGGCCTACTTTTGGTTTTATCACAACATCGGCCTGGGAAAGCTGGACCGATGCAAGTTTTGAATACATGATATTAAGGGATTGAAGGATCGTCTCCACGGTGTTTCCTGGGAAAGCCTGTTCCACTTCTGTTGAAATATCCACTGCAATGACAATATCAGCACCAAATCTTTTTGCCGCATCGACTGCCACAGGGCTTACCACCCCTCCATCAACATACATTTTGTCACCAATTTTCACGGGCCTGAATACCCCAGGAATCGAACAACTCGCCCTAACGGCTTGCCCTGTGTTCCCTCTTCCAAACACAATCTCTTGACCATTCTGAATGTCTGTTGCAACGGCATAAAAGGGAATTTTCAACTTCTCTATCGGAGTATATTTCAATGTCTTATTGACGAACTCTTCAAGCTTCTCCCCTTTGATGAATCCATTGTCTGGAATAGTGAGATCAACAATATCTCCTTTCTCTATTGAAAAAGAAATCTTCTGAAGTTGAAAGGCATCATAGCCATAGGCATAGAGGCTTCCCACGACACTCCCAACACTCGTGCCGATGATCATATGAATCGGGATTTTGTTGGATTCGAGAATCTTGAGAACTCCGATATGGGCAAATCCCTTTGATGATCCAGCTCCGAGCACCAGGGCAATCTTTGCCGGTTTGGGAGGAGGCAGAACCGGTGGTGGAACTTGAACAGGTGGAACCTCTTTAAGGGTACACGAAGTTACCATCAGCATAAAAATAATGAGAATTCTAAATAACCTATTAAGATTCATCCTTTCTATTCTCACTCCTTTCTCTTTTTTCTCTCCTTGCAATGGTCTATAGTATCATCTAATAAAAACTAAATAAATGAATTTAAATACTTTAAAGCTGATAAAAATTTATACTTCTCGTGACAAAAAGTGGCCTAAAAGGCCTTTCCATTATCTTCAATAAATTTTCAATTTTCTAAGAATTTTCTTAGAAATCAATTAGTTAAATCGAACGATCTATTTCCCAAGGATTGAAGAAGTCACCGAATCGATCGAGCCGGGTGCTAAAATCACCAAGTCGTCCCAGGGCTCAGAAACGATCCTTTTGGTGGAAGATGAAGAGATGGTTCGAAGATTGGCCCGCACTATCCTTCAGGACAATGGCTACAATGTGCTGGAGGCCTCGAACGGTGAGGAGGCCCTTCGTATAGCTCAGGAACATGGTGCCAAGCAGATCCACTTGATGTTAACCGATGTGGTGATGCCTCGGATGAGTGGTCGAGAATTGGCGGATTGCCTGGAGTCTGTGCGGCCGGAGATGAAGGTGCTTTATATATCGGGTTATACAGATGATGCCATTATTCGCCATGGGGTATTGGAACAAGGAATGGCCTTTATCCAAAAGCCCTTCACCCCGGATGCTCTTGTTCGTAAGGTGCGCAATGTGTTGGATAAATCCCAACAAGAACAGCAGTCATTTTCCGAAATCCCGAAGGAAGGGGTCATCCAGAAAGATGGGCTTCAAACATCTGAGAAGCATGAAAGGAACTCCGGACAAACGGACCGGAGGCTACTGAGCTAAAACCCATCTCTTCTCCTATCTTTTTAAACTCTTCAAACTCCTCTGGAAGGACATATCGTACTACCGGCAATCGATCAGGACGGGGCTGAAGATATTGCCCGATTGTTAAAAAATCACACCCCGCCTCTCTCAAATCTCGAAGGAGATCTAAGACCTCCCTCTCTGTCTCCCCGAATCCAAGCATAAAACCTGATTTTGTGAATATGTGAGGATAAAGTTCTTTTGATTTTTTTAATAAATCGAGCGATCTTTTGTAGTCGGCCTGGGGACGAACCTCAGGATATAGCTTAGGGACAGTTTCGATATTGTGGTTCAGAACATCTGGACCTTCTTCTAAAACTGTTTTTAAAGAGGAGAGATCACCTCTAAAATCAGGAGTCAATACCTCCACCTTTATCTTTCGATCGAGTGATCGAATGGCTTGAATCGTTTTTGCAAAATGAGATGCTCCACCATCGAGGAGATCATCTCGGGTGACAGAGGTGATGACAACATATTGAAGACCCATCTTTTTAACAGCATGAGCAACCCTCTCTGGTTCTGCTGCATCAGGTGTAACAGGCACCTCATGTTCAACGGCACAGAAGCCACAATTCCTCGTACAGATCCTTCCAAGAATGAGAATCGTCGCTGTACCTTTTTGAAAACATTCCCCCAGATTTGGGCAGCGGGCCTCTTCACAGACAGTATGCAGTTCGGCCTCATCCAAAATCGACTTGACCCTTATAAGATCCTGAACCGGAGGAATTCTTTTCTTCAGCCAAGGTGGTTTCTTCATATTCTTCATTTTTCAATTATCAATTAGCCATTTGCAATTCAATATTTTAATCCCTTTCTATTTGTTTTGGTCATTTTAATTTTGAATCCCGCCCTGGCGGGACTTGTTTCGGATTTAGAATTTCTCCCAATTCCCTTTCCTCCCAGTCCATCTCGAAGACCCCTTTAAAATAGTAAGAGATCTTCTCAGCTAATTCTTCCCGGGAGATCTTCTTTCCGAGGATCTTTGCCATGGAGGTCACCTTTTTGCCTTCAAGACCACAGGGGTTGATCAGGTCGAAGTATTTCAGATCCGTTTCATAGTTTAATGAAAAACCGTGGAATGAAACCCAGCGCTTGATCGCCACACCGATCGAGGCGATTTTGTCACTATTCACCCATACCCCTCGGTTGGAAGGATCTCTCCTTCCATCAATCCCAAAATCTTTTAGAACGTGGAGAATGACCTCTTCAAGTTGATCAATATATCGAATGAGACGATATCCATAATCCTTTAAATCGAGAATGGGATAGACCATCATCTGCCCAGGACCATGGTAAGTGATATCCCCTCCCCTCTCGACATGGAAGATGGGAATCTTCATTGCCTCAAGAACTTCTGGCGAAACAATTAAATGCGAACGGTTTCCACGCCTTCCCAGGGTGATCACATGGGGATGTTCAAGGAGGAGGAGAAGGTCAGGTAATTCTCCTTGCACCCTTCTCGACCAGAGATCATGCTGAAGATCCCATGCCTTTCCATAATCCATCAGACCCAGATCTAATATGTATCCCTTGTTAGTCATTAGTCATTTGGTCATTGATTATTGATAATTGGCCATTGATCATTGCTCATTGGTTACTGTCTTCTCGATCTTTGGTCCATCTCAACTTCGGTCTCCTTGCAGCCAAGACTTCATCAAGCCTCCTTACTTTCACTTTCTGAGGTGATTGACGAAGGAGATCCGGATTTTCCTCTGCCTCTTTGGCAATCTCGATCATCGTTTCGATAAATCGATCGAGGCCCTCCCTGCTTTCTGTCTCGGTGGGCTCCATCATTAGCGCTCCCTTGACCACTAATGGGAAGTAGATGGTGGGTGGATGAAAACCATAATCGATCAGCCTCTTTGCAATGTCGAGGGTGCTGACATGAAACCTCTCCTGAAATCGATCCGTAAAGACACATTCATGCATGCAGGGACGATCATAGGGAAGATAGTAATGGCCTTTTAACCTCTTCATCAAATAGTTGGCATTGAGCACAGCCATCTCACTCGCTTTCCTGAGTCCCTCTGCCCCCATCGAGAGGATATAGGCATAGGTCTTGAGGAGAACTCCGAAGTTCCCGTAAAAAGCCCTCAACTTTCCGATGCTGTGCGGCCGATCATCATTGAGCTTGTAAGTCTCCCCAACCTTTTCAATGACGGGCACGGGAAGATAAGGGGCAAGTTCTTTCTTAACAGCCACAGGACCGGATCCAGGTCCCCCTCCACCGTGAGGAGTCGAAAAGGTTTTATGGAGGTTGATGTGAACCACATCGACTCCCAAATCGCCGAGTTTCACGATTCCCATCAAGGCATTGAGGTTGGCTCCATCACAATAGACAAACCCTCCTTTGCGATGGACGATCTCAGCAATTTCTCCCAAATGTTCTTCAAAAAAACCTAAAGTATTGGGATTGGTTACCATGATGGCGGCCACCTCTTCATTCATCTCCGCGGCTACCTTTTCTGGAGGGATCATTCCTTTTTCATTTGATCTGATCTCCACCATCTGATAGGAGGCGATGGAAGAAGTGGAGCAGTTTGTTCCATGGGCGGTGTCTGGGACCAATACCTTTCTTCGCTTCTCTCCACGGGCCTGAAGGCATGCCCTGATCATCATCATCCCTGCCAGTTCACCATGAGCTCCTGCCGCAGGTTGTAAACTCACATGATCCATCCCCGTGATTTCGGCAAGAAAACCCTCCAGTTCATACATCAACTTCAGAATCCCTTGAGAAAGGTCTTCAGGTTGATAGGGATGGATTTGGGCAAATCCACTCATCCTTGCCACTTCCTCATTCACCTTCGGATTATATTTCATCGTGCAGGAGCCCAATGGGTAAAATCCACTATCGATGCCATAGTTCCATTGAGAAAGTCGGGTGAAGTGGCGAACCACATCGACCTCACTCAATTGGGGGAATCCTTCCAATTCTTTTCGCAAAAGATTTAAAGGGGCGATGTTGATGGCCTCTACCTCCTCAATATCCCATTGAGGTAAAGAATATCCTTTCCTTCCCTTCCCCCCCTGTTCAAAGATGAGAGGCTCATCCTGAATGAGTCCAGTATCCCTTCCCTTTCCCATCATTTGACCTTTTTACTACCCCTACTTGTTGATACAAACTTCCCAAAATGTCAAATGCCAAAGTGTAACTCAACCCTTTCAGGGTTGATCATAATCAAGGCTGAAGCCTTGAGTTACAGCATTTGAGCTTTGGATTTGATTTGAACTTTAACATTTGGCATTGGTTTTGTTTCATCTCAATGCCTCCTCCAGGGCTTCGGCCCAGCGATCGATCTCTTCTTTCGTATTCATTTCAGTCACTGTAATTAGGATATGGTGATTAAGTTCAGGATAAAATTTTGCCAAGGAGAGGCCACCTAAAATCTTCCTCTCCTTTAACTTCTCTAAAACCTTTTCAGGCTCCCCTCCAATCCTCAAGACAAACTCATTAAAGGTAGGAGAGGAAAAGGTGGGTTTGCAATCAGGAATCTGAGAGATGACCTTCTTTGCGTATTCCTTCTTGCTCAGGTTCATTATTGCCAATTCTCTCAATCCTTCCTTTCCAAGGCAGGAGAGAAAGATAGTTGTCATCAGGGCACAAAGCCCTTCATTGGTACAGATATTGGAGGTGGCTCGTTCCCTCCGAATATGCTGCTCCCGTGCGGCCAGGGTAAGGACGAAACCTCTCTTCCCATCTAGATCAACCGTCTCGCCAACCAGACGTCCAGGCATCATCCGGACAAATCTTTCCCGTGTGGTAAAGATCCCTAAATAGGGACCTCCGAAAGAAACAGGAATGCCCATGCTCTGACCTTCGCCTGCAACGATATCGGCTCCCATCGCTCCAGGAGGTTTCAGAATCCCATAAGCAATCGCTTCGCTGAAACCAACGATCATTAAACTTCCGTTCTCATGAACCTTCTCTATGATAGGATGAAGATCTTCAATGACACCGAAAAAGTTGGGACTCTGAACCACGACTGCACTGACCTCCCCATCGAGGAGGTCGAACAAAAACCTTTCATCCGTTCGGCCTTCCTCTTTCTTATAAGGAACCAAAGTGATCTCCTGTTGATCAGGGTCGATGTAGGTCTGGATGACTTTCCGATATTCGGGGTGGATCGCCTGCGAGAGGAGAACCTTCTTCCGTTTCGTAATTCTATTAGCCATCAATACGGCCTCTGCCAAACTGGAGGCTCCGTCATACATAGAGGCATTCGAAACCTCCATGCCGGTCAATTGGCACATTAATGTCTGGTATTCGAATATCGCTTGAAGAGTTCCCTGACTGATCTCGGACTGATAAGGGGTGTAGGCTGTGTAAAACTCAGAACGGGAAGTCAGGGCTGGAACAACGGCAGGGATGAAATGATGATAAGCCCCTGCACCGAGAAAACTGTCAAAGAGAGGGGATTGAAGTCCTTGGAGGTAGCGGAGGAGATCAGGTTCAGATAGGGGTCCGGGAAGGTTCAAAGGTTTCGAAAGCCTGTATCCTTTGGAGATGGGCTCGAAGAGATCCTCCACCTTCTTCACACCAATCACTTCGAGCATCTTTTTCACATCTTCTTCTGTATGGGGAATGTAACGAAGGTAGTCTTTCATCTATCATTCCTCTGGTAAGCCCCGTTAGAAAGGATGGGGCTTTAAACCCCACCCTTTCTAAGATGAATATTATTTATTTTTATCATCCCCGCCATAAATGGGGGGGTTCTAACGGGGTAAAGACCCCTGATAGGCTTTGGAGGAAAGAAGTCCTTTTAGCTCCTCTTTGTCCTGGGTCTCTATCTTAATGATCCATCCTTTTCCATAAGGGTCCGCGTTGATGAACTCAGGATGATCCTTAAGGGCCAAGTTTGTCTCCACCACTTTTCCAGTGATGGGAGAGAAGACATCTGCCGCGGTCTTTACTGATTCAACCACTCCGATGCTTTCTCCTTTCTTGACCTCGGATCCAATCTCCGGAAGTTCCACATAGACGATATCCTTCAATTGGCCCTGGGCATAGTCCGTCAGACCAATTGTCGCATGATCTCCTTCGTCTCGTAGAGTCGAGTCTCCGACTTTCACCCATTCATGGCTCTCTGTATAAAACAAACCTTCAGGAAATTCCATCATCCGCCCCCCTTAAGTATCAATGATCAATGATCATTGACCATTGACCATTGGCCATTGATCATTGAAAATTGAGAAATGCAAATTTACAGGGAAATTTATTCTCACCATTATGCAAATGGTTTCTATTCTATTTTAATCTTCCCAATGGAATATTAATAACTGTTTCGAGGATAGAAATGTGTTTCAGTTCACCCTCGATCATGATCATATGTTTAGAAGTCTTAGGCGGCATTTTTCTACCCGCTAAGGCTGTTTGGATGATCATTTCTTTTGTAACTATTTCTCCTTCTCTATGCGGAAGGACCTTTATTTCCGGTGATTGGTAGTCGAAAAGAATGACAGGAATCCTCTGACACCCAATCTTTTTTAAAGCATGTAATCGGTGATGTCCATCTAAGATGATGTAAGTTTTTTTATCCACGGCAATGGGCATTTTAAGAATCCCATCTGAAAGGATCTCATTTTTCAATTCCTCCAAATAATCGGGCCTAATCTCTTCATGTTCTTTTAATTCTTCTATTTCGATAAAAACAATATCATTCACTTCTCGCAAACTCAACCGTTGCGAAGGTTCGAATTGATGAACCTTTAAGAGACTTTTTCTCTTTACCATGATATTCCAGCCACTTTCTCTTCTATTTCGTCTTCCCCCAAAATAAAAGGAGGAAGGACGATTTAAGTCATATCGCCTTCCTCCTGTCTTTTGACCTGAGAGATTATCCCGTCCATGAGACGGGATTTATCCCCTTCGGCGTCCAACCATTCAACTAAAGCTCAGGGTTTACCCTGAGCCAAAGTCGAAGGGTCAGATCTTTCCAGGATTGAATGAAGTTACAGTCCTTTTGCCTGAGAGTTTCGTCCCAATCTCATTGGGATTTGCCCCTTCGGCGCCCCTCCTTTGTGATCCGAGGTCTCTCCTGTAACCTAATAAATTATTATTTCAATTTTGAGATTATGTCAAGAAGGTTTTGAGAGAGCTCTGAAAAACTACTACACGCTCTCTTGATTATACAGATTTCAAAAGAGGATTACACAGATTTTCCTGATTTTTCAATGCATTTCATATCTGTGTAATCGTTTCATAATCTATGTAATCAGAGATTTCTGGACTTTTTCAGAAATCTCTTTACATCTTCCTGAGTACCAGATCGATCATCAATTGATTGGCCAGACGGTGAAGGTCCTCCCTCAAACCCTCTTCAGAGACGGATCGTGGAACCTCGACATCAATGTCCATTTCGAAGAGGGGCGTTCCGCTCTCCGCCGAAAGCACTCGATGTGTCTCCATATCGATAATATTGATTCCACAATCAGCCAAAAGCCGACAGACTTTGAAGACGATTCCAGCATGGTCCACACCTGAAGTGGTAATTTTGAAAGGATCGGTTTGTTCTTCAACCTTAGGATGAGCCTCTTCAAAGGTGATTGGAGAGTAGAAGACAGTTAAGTTCTTCTCCCACTCCAGCCGTTTCAGTCCAGAAGAAAGTTTCTGGTTCACTTCTTCCCTTTCTGTTGAAAAAAGGAGCAAAAGGGCAAAATGGTTTCGGAGAAGGCTCATGCTCGAATCCTCAATATTTCCCCCACAGTCATAGATCACTTCTGAAACATCTGCCACAATCCCTGGCCGATCCTTCCCTATCGCCGATAAGATAAAATAGGTCTTCATGAAATCCTCCTCTATTTGAGACAAAGAGCAAAGCATAGCGTAACTCAGGGCTTTAGCCCTGAGATCAGCCCTGAAGGGCTGAGTTACACGCCATGCGCTCTGCATCATGCTCTTTGCTTATTACTCAAGTATCTCCAGGTTGGCATATCTTACTTTTAGTCGTCTGCTGCCTACGGTTTGAAAGACAACGGTTGCTTTCTGATCTTCATTCATCCCTTCTATGGATCTGACTCTTCCCTCACCAAATTTTGGGTGCCTCACTTTCATCCCAACCTTAAGTGAGAAGAACTCCTCCCGTGGTCGGGTCTCATCGACGGGGCTAAGTACCATTTCCTGCCTTGCCGGGAAAATATTCTCTTGCGTCAAATCATTCATCACTTTCTCGGCCTGCTGAAAATGATCGTCCCACTGGAATTCTTGGGGAAATAGGCTTTCCAACTTCTGCTCCCTCTCCTCCAATTGAATCAGTTCTATGGGGAGTTCTTCAAGAAAGCGGGAGGGAAGATTGGCACGGCCCACACCAAAGGTGGAACGTTTCTCTGCCCGTGAAAGAAAGACCCTCTCTTTCGTACGAGTGATTCCTACATAGCAGAGCCTTCTCTCCTCCTCAAGGTCTTCAATCTCATCACCCCTTCGGTAGTGGGGCAGGAGTCCCTCTTCCATTCCGACGATGAAGACGAAAGGGAACTCCAACCCTTTTGCACAGTGCAGCGTCATCAGGGAAACCCGATTTCCTTTATCCTCATAAAGGTCCACGTCAGCCACCAGTGAGACCTTATCCAAAAAGCTCTCCAGCGAAACCTCCCGTGGTCGGGTGTCGGTACGACAGTCGTTCCGACTCTTTTCGACTTCACCTCCCTGCTCAAATTCCATCATCACATTGATCAATTCATCAATATTCTCTATCCTTGAAAAAGCCTCCTCTGTTCCTTCTTCCTTCAGTCGATTGAGATACCCTGTTTTAGCGAGGAGGGCTAAGGTCAATTGACTGAGCGAAAGGGTTCTCGTCTCCTCTCGGAACTCCTCTATCAGATGGATGAACTCTTCTATCTTCTCCTGGGAGACAGGAGAGAGCACCCCTCCGTTCAAAGCTTGCTTCATCCCTTCGTAAAGGGGAATCCCTTTCTCTTTAGAGAAGATCTCGATCTTTTCGATCGTCTTTTCCCCGATCCCTCTCGAAGGGACATTGATGATTCTCTTTAAGCTGAGACCATCCGACGGATTGGCAATCAGCTTCAGGTAGGCCAGGATGTCTTTAATCTCTTTCCGTTCATAGAACTTCAAGCCTCCCACGATGGTATAAGGTATCTGATGTTTGACCAGTTCATCTTCGATGGCACGAGATTGTGCATTGATCCGATAAAAGACAGCAATATCCCGAAAGGGTCTACCTGATCCTCCTGAAAACCCTGTCGGAGAAGAAGAGCTGCACTGTTCCATGATCTTCTGGACAACGAATCGGGCCTCATCCGCCTCATCTTCCGCAGCGTATAAGGTGATGAGTTCCCCTTCGGAATTCTCTGTCCAGAGGACTTTCTCCTTTCTCGAACGATTTTTTCGGACCATCGAGTTTGCCGCCTGGAGGATGTTCTGAGTGGAGCGGTAGTTCTGTTCCAAGGTGATGACTTTGGCCTTTGGAAAATCCTTCTCAAAGTTTAAAATATTTCCTACCTCTGCCCCTCTCCAGCGGTAGATGGATTGGTCATCATCTCCGACCACGCAGATATTCTGATGCCTTTCGACCATTCGTTGGATAAGCTGATATTGGATCAGGTTGGTATCCTGAAATTCATCCACCATCACATAGCGGCAGTGTTCTTGATAATGCCTTAAGACCTCTGGAAAACGGCTGAAGAGAATGACAACGAAGGTAAGGAGATCTCCAAAATCGAGTCCATTGTTTCGCCGAAGGTCTTCTTGATATTTCTGATAGACCAAGGCAATCCTTTTTTGGAATATATTATACGGGTCCGGGAGATATTGTTCAGGTGTGATCCCTTCATTCTTCAAACTCTCGATCTTAGATTGCACAGCCCTCGGATGGAACATCCTGAAGTCGAGATCCAGTTCCTTCATCACTGCCTTAAGATGGCGCTCTTGATCCTGCTCATCATAAATGACGAAATTCCTTTGGAACCCTAAGTGCTCGATATGCTGTCTCAGGATCCGGGCGCAGGCCGAGTGGAAGGTGGAGATCCATGTCCCTTTTGCCGAGCTTCCGAGAAGTCTCTCCACTCTCTCACGCATCTCATCAGCGGCCTTATTGGTAAAGGTGACGGCAAAGATATTCCAAGGGGAAACCAATTTTTCTTGAATGAGATAAGCGATTCGGTAGGTCAGGACCCGGGTCTTCCCGCTTCCCGCACCCGCAAAGACAAGGAGCGGTCCTTCTGTTTCCAAAACAGCCTTCTGTTGAACCGGGTTAAGATCTTTGAGCAAAGACATATTGGCAATTATCAATGGGCAATAATCAATTGTCAATTATCAGTTAACAATAGAAGATTGGGAATCGAATCTGCAATTATCAAGTGGCAGTTTTTGTGAATTGTCCATTGATAATTGACCATTGAACATTGACAATTGAGAATTGAATATTCTGTTTATTCGACAGTGACGCTCTTCGCGAGATTCCTTGGCTGGTCCACATCCGTTCCTTTAAAATCAGCCATATAGTAGGCCAGAAGTTGAAGGGGTATCGTGAGGAGAATCGGCGTCAGGGAGGGATGGGTTTCAGGAATGAAGATCACGTCATCCACCTTCTTAGCGATCTCTTGATCCGATTGAGAAACAAGGGCGATCACCTTTCCTTCTCTTGCCTTGACTTCTTCGATATTGGAGATCACTTTCTCATAGACTTCATTTTTTGTTGCAAGGACAACAACTGGCATCTCCCGATCGATCAAGGCAATGGGCCCATGCTTCATCTCGCCGGCTGGATAGCCTTCTGCATGGATATAAGAGATCTCTTTTAACTTCAGCGCTCCTTCTAATGCAATGGGATAGTTGATCCCTCTCCCCAGATAGAGGAAGTCCTTTGCATAAAGGTATTTCTTGGCGATCTGGGCCACTTGCTCCGAGGATTTGAGCATC
>Ga0315274_10008119_pt1 | contig 15200 bp, 8 predicted proteins | sample YL17G02_20_MG_FD_203700 | JGI IMG/M metagenome (GOLD analysis project Ga0315274, IMG submission 203700) | Sediment microbial communities from Yellowstone Lake, YNP, Wyoming, USA - YL17G02_20 | ecosystem: Environmental > Aquatic > Freshwater > Lake > Sediment | place: USA: Wyoming | collected... | reverse complement strand
CGCCGCCATCCATTCGGTGGCCCCCGACGAACCGGTGTTCGATGTGAAGCCGATGGCCGGGCGGATCGCGGATTTCTCGGCCGGTCGCCGGTTCGACATGTGTCTCTACACGTTCTTCGCCGGCGTCGGGCTGCTGCTGGCCGGGATCGGTCTCTACGGCGTGCTCGCGTTCAATGTGAGCCAACGCACGCGCGAGGTGGGGATCCGGGTTGCGCTCGGGGCGCAGCGGGGGGTGGTCCTTGGCAGTGTAGTGATGCGGGGGCTCACATTGGTCGTGCCGGGCTTGGGGCTGGGATTGGTTGGCGCGTGGGCGATGGGCCGGGTGTTGCAGAGCCAGCTCTTCGGAGTGGCGGCGACCGATGGGGTGACCTACCTGCTGTGCCCGTTCGTGTTGCTGCTGACCGCGCTCGCCGCCTGTCTCGTGCCGGCCCGCCGGGCATCCCAGGTTGATCCGATTGTGGCACTGCGATGTGAGTGACTGAAACCCGGAACTCGGAATGCGGAACGCGGAACGATACAACAACGAACGACTCACCGGAGACAACGAACCATGAACGACCTGCGCTTTGCCTGCCGCCAGCTGCGCAAGAACCCCGGATTCACCCTGGTGGCCGTGCTTTCACTGGCCGTGGGCATCGGCGCCAACTCCGCCGTTTTCAGTTTGCTGCACGCGGTGCAGTTGCGTTCGCTGCCGGTGCGCGCGCCGTCTCAACTGCGCGTGCTGAACTGGACCGGCCCATGGCCCCGGGATTACACCATTGCCGGAGACGAGGCGATCTTCCTGCGCAAAATCGGGCACCGGATGGGTGTGTTCTCCTATCCCGCGTATTGTGCCCTCCGCGACCAAGCCCAGGGACCGTCGGAGGTCTTCGCGTTTTCCCCGACCGATCCGGTGACGGCGGTCGTGCGCGGCGAAGCGTCCAAGTCCGCGGGCCTGTTGGTGTCCGGCAACTTCTTCGCCGGCTACGGCGCCGGCCCGTTCATCGGCCGCGCGATCATGCCCGAGGACGACCGGCCCGAGGCGCCGCCCGTGGTGGTGATCACCCACCGATGGTGGGAACGGCATTGCGACGCGGATCCTCAAGTCGTGGGTCAGACTCTGACCTTGAACCGGACGAGCTTCACGATCATTGGGGTCTTGCCGCGCGAGTTTGCCAGCCCGCTGGCAGGGGACGAGGCTGACTTGTACCTTCCGCTGGCCTTTCAACCCAGGTTCCGATCCGAGCTCCAGATCACGTCCCCCAACCACTACTGGCTGCAGGTGATGTTGCGGCTGCCCTCCGGCGCCAGCGAGGCTCGAGCCCGAGCGTCGTTGGAGGTGACGTTCCAGCGCCATCAAGTGGACCTTTCGAAGCCGGGCGCCGAGGCGCCCAAGCTGTTGCTGATGCCGGGGCGCTGCGGGCCGTGGATCCAACGGGGAATGATTGCCCGTCCCCTTCGCATCCTGGCGTGGATCGTGGCGTTCGTGTTGGTGATTGGCTGCGCCAATGTCGCCGGTCTCATGCTGGCCCGCTATGCCGTGCGGCAGCATGAGCTTGCCGTACGGGCCGCCTTGGGCGCGAGCCGCTGGCGCATGATCCGGCAGGTCCTGACCGAGAGCCTGGTTCTCGCCCTGGGTGCCGCCGGGCTCGGCCTGGTGTTCGCCGGGTGGGGCACCGCCTTGCTGACCCATCTGCTGCCGGCCCTGGGAGGGGGCAGCTACTACCCGGTGCGCCTGGCTCCGGGGGTGCTGGCATTCACGGTGGGCACGACGGCGATGACCGTGCTGTTGGTGGGCCTGCTCCCGGCGCTCGCCGCCTCGCGGGCGCAACCGGCAGACGGCCTCCAGAATCCGCGGGTGCTCGGTGCCCCTCGATTGCGTCTGGGCAAGCTGTTGGTCGTCGCCCAAGTGGCCATGGCCCTGGCCCTGGTGGCCGGCACGGGACTCATGGCACGCACCTTGACGAACCTGCGGCGGATCGACCTGGGCTTCAACGCCGAGCATCTCCTGGTATTCCGACTGAACGCTGCGCAGAGCGGCTACCCGGAAACGGAACGGGCGGCTTTTTACGAACGGGTGCGCGAGGCGGTGGCGGTGATCCCCGGCGTGCAGGAGGCAGCCTTTGCGGATCAGAGCCACCTGGGTGCCGGATTTGGGTCGGCCTACCGGATCAAGATTGGCGGACGCGAGAACGAATTGCTGACCACCACGGGCATCCTGATCAGCGACGCATTCCTGGCAACGATGCAGATCCCCATGTTGTCGGGGCGCGGATTCACCCCTGCCGACACGTCGAACGCCAGCCGCGTGGCGATCGTCAACCAGGCCTTCGCGAACGAGATGTTCCCGGGCGAGCCTCCGCTGGGCAAGTTCTTCAAAGTGCGTGAGGACGAATACCAGGTCGTGGGCGTTTGTGGCAACGCTCGCTACTACGACGTTCGGAACAAACCCTCAGCCATCGCCTATCTGGCGTACCGGCAGAAGCCGAGCGAAGAGGCGTGGTTCGCCGTCCGCACGCCGCTGCCGCCGCCGGCGTTGGGCTCGGCGGTGGTCAAGCGGCTGGCGGACCTCGACCCTGCCGTAGCCATCACGGGACTGACCACGCAGCGCCAGTTGATCGACGATCTCGTGGCGGAACAGCGGCTGTTCGCCTCGCTGGGCGGGAGTCTGACCCTGCTGGCGGTGGGGTTGGCGTTCCTCGGCGTTTATGGGCTGTTGGCCTACAATGTGACCCGCCGCACGGGCGAGATTGGCCTCCGGATGGCCTTGGGCGCATCCCCGGCGCAGATCGCCCGGCAGGAGTTGGGTGAGGCAGTGAGGTTGGCCTTCGCGGGAGCCGCGATGGGCGTGCCGCTGGCTTTGGTCGCGGTGCGGATTCTGCGGCATCTCCTGTATGGCGTGAGCCCTCAAGACCCCGGGGTCCTGGGTGCGGCAGTCGCCGTGCTGGTGCTGGTGGCGATCGTGGCCGCATGGGTCCCCGCCCGCCGCGCGGCGAGAGTCGATCCGATGGAGGCACTCCGATGCGAGTGATCCAAACGCGGAGTGCAGAATGCGAAACGCGGAACGGAACCGAGAACCCGGGAGAACGTAGAGCGCGCCATGCGGAACGCGGAACGAAACGACAACGAACTGCGCACAACCGACGACTGACCGCTGACCACGAACCATGAACAACCTTCGCTTCGCCGTCCGACAATTGCGCAAGAGCCCTGGCTTCGCCGCTGTCGCCGTGCTCACCCTGGCCTTGGGGATCGGTGCCAATACCACCGTCTTTAGTCTGATCAACACCTTCCTGCTCCGCCCGATGCTCGGTCAGCGGGAGGGTGAACTCGTCCAGTGCTACAGCCGGGATACGGCCCAGCCTGACACCTATCGACCCTTGTCCTATCCGAACTACGTCGATCTGCGTGAGCGGAACCAGGTCTTCTCCCATCTGCTCGCGTATGAGTTGGCGGAGGTGGGCGTCACGGAAGGCGATATGTCCCGGCGGGTGCTGGCTGCGCTGGTGTCGGCCAACTACTTTTCGACGTTCGGCGTCACGATGGCCCGCGGTCGGGCCTTCCGTCCCGAGGAGGAGCACCCCGGGAGCGCGATTCCCGTGGTCATTCTCAGCCATGCCGCCTGGATCGCCCACGGAGCGGACCCGGACATCATTGGGAAGACACTTCGGATTGAAAACCGCCCGCATACGATCGTCGGCGTGGCCCCTCGGGAGTTCACGGGCGCGATGTCCGTCATGTCCCCGCAGTTTTGGCTGCCCCTGGGGATGCGTGAGGCCTTGCGGCGTGAGCCCGCCTCGGATGAGTCCGCCCGCCTGAGCGCTCGCAATCAGCATTGTCTGCTGGTGGTGGGCCAGCTCAAAACCGGTGTGAGCCGGGCCAGGGCCGAATCCGAACTTCGCGCTTTGGCCAGTCAACTGGAGACCGCGTTCCCCGCCGAGAACAAGGACCAGACGATCGATGTCCATCCGCTCCCGCGCCTCACCATCGGGCCTTCGCCCGAGGCAGGGAGTGCCGGGCGGGCCTTTGTGGCCAACCGCATCACGCCGATGCTGTTCGCCCTGGCCGGCGCGGTCCTGCTGATCGCCTGCCTGAATTTGGCGAACCTGCTGCTGGCGCGGGCGACCGGCCGACGCAAGGAGGTCGCGCTCCGCCTCGCCCTGGGTGCCCAGCGGCGTCAGGTCGTGGGGCAGTTGTTGATGGAGGCCTTCCTGCTGTCGGTTCTGGGCGGCGCGGTGGGCCTGTTGCTGGCTTTCTGGTCCACCCGGCTGTTCATCCTGTCCGCGGTTTCGGCGTTGCCCTACGTCCTGGTGTTCAACACGACCCCGGATCTGCGTGTGCTGGCGGCCACCCTGGGATTCTGCGTGCTCAGCACGGTGCTGTTCGGCTTGGGACCGGCCTGGCGGCTTTCCCGCCCCGGGATTGTGGCTGATCTCAAGGAGCAGGTCAGCGAGCCCGTCTCGCCGGCATCCGGTCGCAGCCTGCTCGCTGCGCGCAGCCTCCTGGTCATCGCCCAACTGGCGGTCTCGCTCACCCTGCTGACTGCCGCCGGACTCTTCATCCGCGGCGCCGTTAACGCGACCCGCGTGGATCCCGGTTTCGCGCTCAAGGATGGTCTGGTCGTCGAAGTCGATCCAGCGCTGGCGGGCTACGACGAAGTCCGCGGCCGACAGACGTATCGGGGGTTGGCTGAGCGGCTGCGCGGGCTGCCGGGCGTGGAAGACGTCAGTCTCGCGGCATCGGTCCCGTTTGGTGGCCGGGCTTGGCGCAATGTCAGCCGGGCTGGCGTCACGCCGGCCGCCGATGCGAGGGCTGAATCCGCCGCCACGGGCAGGTCTTTCGGAGCGGACTACAATGTGATCGGCGCGGACTATTTCCGGACGATCAGGCTGCCTCTGGTTAAAGGGCGTGAATTCAACACCGCGGAAATGGAGCCCGGCTCGGCGTCGAGCGTGGCCGTCATCGACCAGGATCTGGCCGACCGGTTATGGCCTGGGGAAGAAGCGTTGGGCCGCCAATTGCAGATTGCGGAGGGAGTCTCGGGAGAGAACCCTCGCTTTCTGGAAATCGTCGGTGTCGTGCCGACCCTGCGCAACAACCTCATCGAACCGGAGCCTGTGCCGCACCTGTATGTGCCCTGGGGTTTCGAGTACCATCCGAAAATGCATCTGCACTTGCGCGTGGCTCCGCGCGGCCGGGAGAGCGAACTGGCCCTGCTCCGGACCGTGCGGGACGAAATCCGCGCGGCCGATGCGCGCTTGCCCGTGATTTCCCTGAAGAGGCTTGCGGACTTGCCCGAAGGCACGCGCGACTTGTGGCTGGTGAAAACAGGGGCCCACATGTTCCTGGCCTTCGGCGGCTTGGCCCTGGTCCTGGCTCTCGTTGGCGTGTATGGCGTCAAGAGCTTCACGGTGGCGCAGCGCACCCGAGAGATTGGCATCCGGATGGCCTTGGGCGCCAGCGCGCCGAGCGTGCTCTGGCTGGTATTGCGCGAAGGTTTGATCCTGACGGCGGTTGGGCTGGGATTCGGGGTGCTACTGGCCGCGGCGGCGGGACGTCTGCTTAGCGGATTGCTGTATGGGGTCAGCCCGCTGGATCCTTTGGCCTTTACCTTGGCGCCCTTGTTCCTGGCCGCAGCCGCTTTGCTGGCGTGTTACCTTCCAGCGCGGCGGGCGGCGAGGGTCGATCCCATGACCGCCCTGCGATGCGAGTGACGGAAACGCGGAGCGCGGAATGGGGAACGCGGAACAACACGACAACGAATCACGCGCAACTGACGACTGACGGCTGACTGCGAACCATGAACAACCTCCGTTTCGCCTTTCGGATGCTGCTCAAGTCTCCCGGCTTCACCGCGGTGGCGGTGTTGTCGCTGGCGCTCGGTATTGGCGCCAACACCACCGTGTTCTGCTGGATTGAGACGGTTGTGCTTCGCCCGCTGCCCGGGGTGACTCAGCCCGACCGCCTGATGGTGCTCACCACCACCTTCGCGGAATCGACGTGGGCGGAGACCGTGTCGCTGCCCGACCTCAAGGACTGCGCGCGGCTGACCAATGTCTTCGCCGGAATCATCGGTTCGCAGATCACACCCGCTTGTCTGAGCGTCAACGGCCAGCCGGAGTGGATCTACGGACAGATCACCACCGCCAATTTCTTCGACGTGCTCGGCGTGAAACCGCTCCTGGGGCGGACCTTCTTCCCCGAGGAGGACCAGAAGCCCGGCGGCCATCCCGTGATGGTGCTGGGCGAGGGCTTTTGGAAGCGGCGCTTCGCCGGCGATCCGAACATCCTGGGCAAGGTCGTCGAGCTCAATCGCCACAGCTTCACGATCGTGGGCGTGGTGCCGGCCGGGTTCCACGGCACGATGAGCGGGTTGAACTTCGACTTCTGGGCGCCGGTGGCCATGCACCAGCAAGTCGCCAACTTTGGCTCGCTAACAGAGCGCGGCGACCACTGGTTGCACACACAGGCGCGGCTCCAACCCGGCGTCACCCGGGAGCGGGCCCAAGCCGCGGCTAATGTCCTCGCCCGCCAACTCGAGCATACCTACCCGGACTCGAACAAGCAGGTCGGGCTGCGCCTGCTGCCCTTGTGGAAGTCGCCCTACGGCGGGCAATCGCTCATGCTGCCGGTGCTGCGCATCCTGATGGCCGTGAGCCTGGGGGTGCTGGCGATCGTGACAGCGAACGTCGCGAACCTGCTGCTGGCCCGGGCCACGACACGCCAGAAGGAGATTGCCATCCGGCTGGCCCTGGGGGCCAGCCGGGCGCGCCTGGTGCATCAGTTGTTGACCGAGAGCGTGCTGCTGGCGCTGATTGGCGGCGGGTTGGGCGCGCTGCTGGCGCATTGGAGCACGAACCTCCTCACGGCGCTCATGCCACGCTCGCATCTGCCGATCGGCTATGAGTTCCGGTTGGACACGCTCACGCTGGGATTGACGGTCTTGCTCGCGGTCGTCAGCGGAATCGCGTTCGGCCTCATCCCCGCCTGGCAGGCAACCCGCACGGACCTCCACGACACGCTCAAGGAAGGCGGACGGACTTCCGGCCCCGGCGTCTCCCACCATCGAGTGCGAGGCGCGCTGGTGGTGGCGGAAGTTGCGCTCGCGTTGCTGCTCTTGGTGGGAGCGGGATTGTGCATCAAGGGATTTCAGCGGGCCCGACAGGTTGACCTCGGGTTCCAGCCCGATCACATGTTGGTCGCGGGCCTGCGCATCGGCATGCATGGTTACACGCAGGAAACCGGGAAGGTATTCTACCGGCAGTTGCAGGAGCGGCTCTCCCAGGTGTCGGGGGTGAAGGCCGTGGCGCTCTCGAGTTGGCTGCCGCTCGGCTTCGAGGGCGGCAGCAGTTGGGGCGTGAACGTAGAAGGCTACGATCGCAAGCCGAACGAAGACACCAGCATTCAACATAGCATCGTGTCGCCGGGATACTTCGATCTCCTGCGCATCCCGCTCCTGGACGGCCGTGATTTCACGCCCCAGGACAACGAGCAGGCGCCCTTCGCGGCCATCGTGAACGAGGTCATGGCGCGCCGGTTCTGGCCGGGACAGAATCCCCTGGGCCGCAAGTTCAGCGTCTTCGGCGGGCGACGGGTGATGACGGTCGTCGGGGTGGCCAAAACCGGCAAGTACCGCTCGTTGAACGAACCGTTGCAGTCGTTCTTCTACACCCCTTACGAGCAAGGGGTGTGGGACTTGAACCTAGGCGTCGGCCTGCGGGTGGAGGGCGACCCGACGTCGTTCGCGTCCGCGCTCCGCCGGGAAATCCACCGGCTGGATTCCGGGGTGGAGGTGTGGGCCCTGCTGACGATGAACGACTACATCCAGGCGGCTTTCCTGGCCCAGCGGACCACGGCCACGCTGCTGCTGGGGCTGGGCGGCGTGGCGCTGGGCTTGGCGGCGCTGGGTGTGTACGGCCTGATGGCCTATGTCGTTGGCCAACGCACTCACGAGGTGGGCGTGCGGATGGCTTTGGGCGCGCAACCGCGGGATGTGCTGCGGCTCGTGCTGGGACAAGGCATGGGGTTGGTGGGAATCGGATTGGGCCTCGGATTGGTGGGGACCATCGCGTTCACGCGGTTCCTCGCGAGTTTCTTGTATGGCGTAAATCCGCTCGACCCGGCTACGTTCCTGGCGGTGGCGGTCGTGCTCGGAGCCGTGAGTCTGGCTGCCTGTTGGCTCCCGGCCCGCCGGGCGGCCCGGGTCGATCCCATGGAGGCGCTTCGATGCGAATGACCAACTAGGGAAGGCCTGCATGCAAACCCTACTTCAGGATCTTCGCTTCGCCATTCGGATGCTGGGGAGGAATCCCGGCTTCACCGCGGTGGTGGTGCTTACTTTCGCATTTGGGATCGGCGCCAGCACGGCGATCTACAGCGCGGCGAACTCGGTGTTCTTGAATCCCGTCCCGGGGCCGGATGCGGAACGACTGGTGCAGATCGCCGAGCGCGACTACGACCCCCAGGGAGAACGCAGCTTCGACGGCGTCTCTGCGCCGGTGCTGGAAGTTCTCAGGGCGAACCACGGTTTGTTCTCGGATCTTGCCTGGTTCCATCCCATGCGCCTGGACGCCAAGATCGAAGACTTCAACACCGCGTTGCGGGGGGAGATGGTGTCGCCCAACTTCTTCAGTCTCTTGAACGTGCAGCCGGTGCTCGGCCGTGCCTTTGCCAAAGACGAAGCCATTCCAGTGAACGAGAGGCTGGTCCCGGCGAGAGATTCAGTCATCGTCCTGAACTACTCCTGGTGGAAGTCGCATTTCGCTGGCGATGCGGAGGTGATCGGCAAGACGCTCGATCTGAGTGGGCGCCGCTTTACCGTCATCGGCGTCATGCCGGCGCATTTCCAGTACCCGCGGGCTCGCCTGTCGTTCTGGGTGCCTGCAGAAGATCCGCGCTGGACGTTGCGCTGGGGGCGTTCGCCCGAATTCGGTGTGTTAGCCCGTGTCCAGCCGGGCGTCGGCGGGCAGCAAGCCCGGGCGATGTTGGACACCGTAGCTCAACAATTCATGAGAACACCCGCGTGGCAGGCTCTGGGGTATGACCGCGAGTCGCGCCGGCCGGAGGCGTTCGGGTTCTGGATGCGACGCTTGCGTGACCACTTCCCCAGGAACCCCGGGGCCGACAACCTCCGACGAACACTCTTCGGGCTGCTCGGTGCGATGGGTTTCGTGTTGCTCATCGTGTGTGTGAACGTGGCCAATCTGACGCTGGCCCGAACCGAGAGGCGGCACCAGGAATTGGCCATTCGGGCTGCGCTCGGGGCAGGCCCTGTCCGGCTGACGCGCCAACTGCTGACCGAGACCCTGCTTTTGACCTGCCTCGGCGCGGTGGCTGGCCTGGCCATGAGCGCAGGAGGCATGAAGCTGCTGATCTCGCTGATTCCCGCGAACGCGCCGCGCATGAAGGCGATCGTGATTGACGGTCATGCACTGGGTTTCGCTCTTCTGGTTTCCATCCTCGCCGGGCTGGCCTCTGGGCTGGCGCCGGCCTGGCACGCGAGCCAAACTCGACTGAGCGAGACGCTCAAGCAGGCTGGGACTGGCGCGACGGTGGGGCGGGGCCGCGGCCGCTATCGCAGCACGCTGGTGGTGGCCGAGATCGCGTTGTCGCTGGTCCTGCTGGCGGGCGCCGGGCTGATGGTCCAGAGTGTCGTTCGGTTGCTGAACGTGAATCCCGGTTTCGATCCGGAGAATCTGCTGTATGTCAATCTGTGGCTTCCAGGGAAGTACGCCGATTCCGGTGGCACCCCGAACGCCAACGCGTCGAGGAACGCTCTTCTCGGCCAGTTGCACGAACAGCTTGCCGCGCTCCCGGGCGTCCAAGCCGTCGGCATCTACGGGGGCGGAGTCGGGACGGGGAAGTTAACGATCGGCGGCCGAACGGAGCCGTTGGAACTCAACGGCCAAGGTTGTGGCGTGGCAGGGAGCGACTTCTTCCGCGCGATGGGTATTCCACTGGTGGCCGGACGCTATTTCGACAAGAGCGACATCGGTGGGAAAGGCGGCGCCGTGATCATCAATGAGTCCATGGCCCGGCTGTGCTGGCCGGCAGAGAATGCGGTGGGCAAGACGTTTCGTCCGGGGGATCCGGCTGGCGGCCACCTGTTCCAGGTCGTCGGAGTCGTTGCGGACACCCGACCGGCGCGGTACACCCAAAGCGCGGGGCCGACCTTCTATCGGCCGTACCATAACGCCGAGTTTGAGGACTCTGAGCCTTCTGTGCTCCTGGCGGTGCGCACCGAACGCGATCCTCGAGGGCTCATCCCAGCCATCCGAAAGGCCTTGAAGGCGGCAGAGCCGGCCATGTGGAACCCGAGGATTCAAATGGTCCGCCAGACGCTTTACGATTCCACGCAAGCCCAGCGGACTTACATGCTCTACCTGGTGGTGTTTGCGGGCGTGGGTCTGTTGCTGTCGGCGCTCGGCATCTATGGAGTGCTGGCTTGCTCCGTGGCCAGGCGCACGCGCGAGATCGGCATCCGCATGGCGGTGGGTGCGGAACGCCGGCAGGTTCTGGCCATGGTATTGGCGGAAGGGGCGCGCTTGATCAGCGTCGGGGTGGGCCTGGGGCTCCTGGCCGCATTCTGGGTCACACGACTATTGAGCAACCAACTCTTCGAGGTGAGCCCGACCGACCCAGCAGTCCTTGCGGCAGTGGTCCTGATCCTGTTCGCGATCGCCCTCCTGGCATGCTACCTGCCCGTGCGCCGCGCAGCGAAGATCGATCCGATGGAAGCGCTCCGATGCGAGTGACTGAAGCGCGGAATGCGGAACGCGGAGCGCGAAACAAGAAGACCACGAATGACGGACCACCGAGAACAACAAGCGGCAATGAAAACCAGACCGAAGAAGACGGCTCCTGCCATCGGGCCGCTCACCACGCCGGCGGTGACGGCGAAGGGGCGCGAGATCATCGACTGGCTGCGCCAGCGGAGCGATCCGAAACGAGCGCGGGGCGTTCAGCAGTATTTCAAACACGAAATCGTGGCCCTTGGCATTGACACCCCCACGCTCCGCGAATTCGCCGCCGGCCAGTCGAAGCGGCTTACCGCAGCCTGGAGTCTGTCCGAGGCGACGGCTCTCTGCGACCGGTTGCTGCGAGAGCCGGAGTTGGAGGTTCGCGGAACGGGGATACTGATTCTGAGCGCGTTCAAGCGGGAGTTCCGTCCGGGCCTGACCCAGGTGGCACGGCGGTGGCTCGAGACGCGCCTCGACAACTGGGCGCTCGTGGACTCCTTCTGTGGCTCGGTCCTCAGCCCCTTGCTGGAACAGCATGCCGGCGTTGAGAAGACCCTCCGCACTTGGTCGCGCGCCCGCTCCTTGTGGGTCCGCCGCGCGGCGATCGTCACGCTGGTTCCCTTTGCGCGCCGCGGGCGCCTGCTCGACACGGTGTACGCCCTGGCTCAGGAGCATTTCGAGGATCCCGAGGACCTGATGCACAAGGCCGTCGGCTGGCTGCTGCGTGAAGCTGGCAAGACCGACATGCCGCGCCTGCGCCACTTCCTCCTGCGTTACGGCCCGGCGATCCCGCGCACGACACTCCGTTACGCGATCGAACGCTTTCCCGCGGTGGATCGGGGTCAATTGCTCGAATCCACCCGCCCGCCCGCCCTGCCTGGAAAACCCTCGCCGCGAGGAACGCGGCCGCACCCACGTTAGACACCTCCCAACCATTCAATGCTATGATCACCCTGCGTAACCTCGAAAAGTCCATCAAGAGCAAGGCCGGCTTCATCTACCTGCTCCGGCAGATCAACCTCGACGTCGCCGAAGGCGAGTTCCTCACCATCATGGGCCCGTCTGGCGCTGGGAAGTCCACCCTGCTCGCCATTCTCGGCTTCTACGACGGCGACTTCGAGGGCGAGTACGTTTTCCAGGACAAGCCGGTGGGGCCGCTCAATCCCAAGGATCGCGCGGCCCTGAACAAGCGGCACGTCGGGTTCGTCTTCCAGCAGTTCCATTTGCTCGATGACCTGACCGTCGCCGAGAACCTCGACATCCCGCTCTCTTACCGCGACGTCAAGAAGTCGGAACGCCAGGCGATCGTGGCTGACACCTTGGATCGGTTCGGCATCGTGGCGAAGAAGGACCTGTTTCCCAGCCAACTGTCCGGCGGCCAGCAGCAACTCGTGGCGGTGGCCCGGGCCATTATTGCCAAGCCCGCGCTCCTGCTCGCCGACGAGCCGACCGGCAATCTGCACACCGATCAAGGCCGCGAGATCATGGACTTGTTCAAGAAGCTGAACCAGGAAGAAACGACCATCATCCAGGTGACCCACAACCCGAACTGGGCCGCCTACAGCCACCGGATCATCCGGCTGAAAGATGGCTGGATGGAGAAATGAAGCAGGTCACGGGTCCGTCGTCCGTGGCCAGTTGTTTGACTGGTAAAGGCCGATCCCGGTTCGAGCCGGGCTGGCGTCAGGACTCAGGATACGGCACGAACGTGAAGGACTTGAAAACGACTTCGACGGCAAGGCGATCGCTCGGAGCCGCACCCTGGTAAAGCCAGAGGTTCATCCGGGCGTTTTCGGTTTCGGTGGGCGGCGGCCAGGGTGACAAGAACGACCAATCGAGGACGATCGCGCTCTCGGGCGGTTCGCCCAGCCAGTGCCCGGCCAGGCTCTGGAAGTTGACACCCTCCGGGGCCCAAAGGAAGCGGTGCGTGCTTTCGGTAATGCCGGCGGGCATGTTGAAGCGGATCATGTGATCCGGAGCATCGAACGGTTGCACCACGAATTGGGCGTTGGGGTATTGGCTCCGGCTTCCCCACCGGGCGAACTCGATGTCGATTTCACCATTCGCGAATTCCGAGGTGTTGCTCCAGGTGAACAGGCCCAGCACCACGTTCCGGTCAAAACTGTCCACGGGACTGGCCAACTCCCATCTGTAGGATCCGTAGCCGAAGATCTCCGCGGACACGACTTCGGCACAGTACCACCGGTTCTTGACCTTGGTGATCTTCAGATGTAGCCGGCCGTCGGTATCCACCCAGACATTGTTCAGGCTGTCAGAGAAGTAGTTCGGACCGGGCCCGACGCGTCCGGAACTGGTCTTCACCCACCAGGCGTGGCCGGAGAATTGGATGGTCCGGACGGCAAACGCCACGGCGAAAGGGTCGGCCTTGTCGTAGCCTTTGTCTTGCAGGGGCACTGCTGATTGTACCGGCAGGTGAACGAAGTCCGGGACTTGAGCGGCGACGGTGGTGACAAGTCCGGCACTCACGGCAAGGAGGATCTTCGTTTTCATAAGAGTGGGCTCTGGGGACGGTAGCACAGGGCACGCAGTTCCGCACGTCCGGGTGCAGCGCCCGGCTTGGATCGAGCGATCGGCCGGTTGTTCATTGTGTTTGGAATCGCCAGCATCGACTCATTCAAGTGCCGGGAGAATCAGCAGACCGTATTCCAGGCGGGCGGGACGCTCCTTCCCGTGATGTTCCCGCTTCTGGCGAGCGATCCGGGTGGATACAGCTAACTCGCTGGCAACAAGCTCCCTGAGGGACTAAACGAAGCCCGGTTCGCAGAGTTTTGATGCCATCGACCACCATCCAGTTGCACAGCCGATTGACCAGGAACTGGATCGACGATCCACCTACGCCCCGCGCACTTCGTCCTGCGAGAATTGGACATTCTTCCGTTGTCGGCAATATTCCACGCGAAATGGCAGTTCAACGAAAGGCATTGACTGTGATGAAAACCTACCGCCTCCAGAGATTCGTGCTCCTCGCGCTGGTCGCCGTGGCCCTGTCGCTGGGCTTTACCGGCTGCAAGTGCTGTCACGGGCAGACCGGCAAGTCCGAGCAGCCGGCTAAATCGGAACAGCCGGCGAAGTCAGAGCACCCTGAGCATCCCAAATAAGCCCGACGATGCGGTCCGTAACCCGTTCGATGCTCCGTCGGGAAGGCTGTGAGTTGAAAGCGCGGAGCGCCTTGGCTGCGGTCGTCCTTTTCGGCGTTGCCCCGCTGGCCTTCGCCTCGACCCCGCCCGTCGGGGATGCGGTCGGCGCGCCGGCGCCACATGTCGTCACGGCCGACATCCAGGCCGGGATTGAAAAACACATCGCGGAGCAAACCCGTGTCGGGGACGGCTACTTCAAGCTGCCGTTCCACCGGAAAGAGCTTCAGCTCAAGCTGGTCCGGGTCCACCTCGAGTATCTGGCCAACCTCGCCCCGCGCCGCCATTTCGCATGCGTGGACCTGGTCGGGACCGATGGCGAGGTGTACGACGTGGATTTCTTTCTCGCCGGCGATCCGGGGGCGATGACCGTGACAGAAACCACCGTCCACAAGATCAACGGTCAACCGCTCTACACCTGGGAACAGAAGCGCGGCGGCACCTGGCGCCGGGTGCCCGTCAAGAAGGCGTCCAAGCGCCTGCTGGGCGTGATCCAGGGCAAGGACGAGTTCGAGTTCATCTACCGCGTCAAGCTGCCGCAGATCTCCGCACCGGCGCAGATGTGGCTCCCACTGGCCAAATCCGACCGCTTCCAGACCGTCCAGGTGGAGGATGTCCACGCGCCGGTGCAATGGCGGGAGTTGGAGGATCGGGCACACGGCAACAAGGTGCTTTTCCTGACCGCCAGCCCGGCGGAGAGCGGGCAGATCATCGAAATCAAGTACCGGGTCGAGCGCCGCGAGAAGGCGGCCTATGCGGTTCAGGATCCGATGACGCAGAACTACCTGAACCCGGAGCGCCTCGTGCCCCTTAGTGAGAACTTCCGCAGCATCGCCGAGGAAGCCACCCGTGGTAAGACGACCGACCTGATGCGCGCACGGGCGCTCTACGACCACGTCATCGACCGCATGCGCTACATGAAATACGGCTCCGGCTGGGGCGTCGGCGACGCCGTGCACGCCTGCGATGCGCGCACCGGCAACTGCTCGGACTTCCATGCCTACTTCATCGCCTTGGCGCGGGCCATCGGCATCCCCGCACGGCTCGCCATCGGCGCGGCCATCCCATCCGAGCGCAACGACGGCCGGATCGACGGCTACCACTGCTGGGCCGAGTTCCATGCGGACGGCAAGTGGTGGCCGGTGGACATCAGTGAAGCCGACAAGTACTCGAGCCTGGCGACCTACTACTTCGGGCATCACCCGGCCAATCGGATCGAACTGAGCCAGGGCCGCGACTTGGTGGTGGACCCGTCACCCGCCACGGGTCCGATTAACCTTCTCGCCTATCCCGTGCTGGAGATTGCCGGCACGCCCGTCAAGGCGGA
>Ga0315274_10008118_pt1 | contig 15200 bp, 13 predicted proteins | sample YL17G02_20_MG_FD_203700 | JGI IMG/M metagenome (GOLD analysis project Ga0315274, IMG submission 203700) | Sediment microbial communities from Yellowstone Lake, YNP, Wyoming, USA - YL17G02_20 | ecosystem: Environmental > Aquatic > Freshwater > Lake > Sediment | place: USA: Wyoming | collected... | reverse complement strand
TCCGGGTCCTCTCTCAGACCCTCCCTGAGTGCGTCGGCAAAAGAGGAAGTGTGCCGGCCCACTTCCCGCTGCGCGACAAGGCTGGTGAGGGACTTGTGAACGTACTCCACCGGATCCTCAATGGTGATAATGTGCGACCTGCGCTGCGAGTTGATGAGATGTATGAGAGCGGCAGCGGTGGTCGATTTGCCGCAACCTGTAGGGCCGCAGAGTATGACAAGGCCTCTGGGGAGAGAGGCGAATCGCCGGATTATGGTCGGGAGGCCAAGATCCTGGAATGTAGGCGGCTTGGACGGGATTCGCCTGAGGCTGATGGCCAGTCCGCCGGCATGTTTGAACGCGGCCAGCCTGAGACGCATTCCGGGATACTCCACGCCCGCGTCAACCGCCCCGGTCTTCTCCAGCTCCTCGATTTTGTCGGAGCCAAGGAAGCCCTCCAGCAGGATTTGAATGGTCTCCCTGTCAAGCACACCGAGATCGGTCTGCGCCGACAGACCGGACACGATCCTCAGCGACGGGGGCTCGCCCTCCTGAAAGTGAAGGTCGCTCGCGTTGCCCTGCTCCATGCGCGAGGCGAGCTCTTTCATCAGCCGCCCCGCGGCTTGTTCGTTTTCGAGCCTCGAAGGCATGCTTCTCTTGTCATTAAAATCCCCCGGTTTTTGCCCGGGGGTTGATTTAAGACTGGGTCAACTGAACGCGCTACTCGGTTGCATGTTCAAGCCAGCCACGAATGCTGTTGTAATTGTGGGTGAGGTCGCGGTAGCGGACTTCGGGCGCAGGCTGCTCGCACGCCTCGGGGAGACGCATTCCGCTCCGATCGTACTCTTCGTGCCAGCCCCGTCTCAACGGATTCACCCAATCGGGAAGCTCGCGATATCCTTCCATCCCCTCGCCGCCGTTCTCATACCACATTTCGAAGGGCACCCACTCGGGATGCTCCCACACGAGGTCTTCCCAGTTCGGGAGAATGCGACTGGTTACGCCGGTAACGGCCTGCTGCTCGGTGGACACAATGAGGTCTCGCTCCGACTCGAACATAGGCCAGTTGTTGACGCCGCGGACATCCGAGGACCCGTTCCACACAAGGTCGCCAGTCTTGCCGTCATACAGGTAATAGCTCACCCTGATGGTCACACGTCGCTGCGGGTCGAGAAGCCCGATGAACGGAGGGATAAAGGTCCGCCAGTTCGCGTCCACTTCCTTCGTGAGGTTGAAGTCGGTGATGAAGCCGCGGATGACGCAGTCGGCGCCGAGGGTTTCCGCAACCGCCATGATATCATCCTTGACCATGAAGTAGTTCGTGGCGGCACCGGATGTACCCAGTTCCTGTCTGGCAAGCCCCGGCACAACCCCAGTGTAGAAATCCATGGCTCGCTGAGGCATGTTAGTGAAGTAAAGGCTGTTGTTAATAGCTTCCTGGCCCATGCTTGAGACAGACTGCACGCCCCTGACCTGAGACATTGTGACCGCCTCTGCGTCCCCGGGCGGGATCACAAGGTAGCCCCTCGACATGAACTCGGCGGCAAGGTTGGAGACAATTCGTTCGGAGCCGCCGGTCTCGGCGAGATTGGTTCCGCCGCCGCCGGGCATAACGGTCGTGTTATCTACGAACGGCAGAATGGCGATAGTCCGGACCTTCCCCAGGAACTCGATGGCATCCTGGTCAAGGGCCTGCTCGTCCATGTGGCGCCATATGTCCCAGGGTCGCTCGATCCAGCTTGGCTCAGACGGCGCTTCCGCCCCTTCCGGGCCCTCTTCGCCCATAGACGGGCACACGCCGGTGCACGGAGCTGCTCCGCCACACGGGGCCTGCGCAGCCATAGCGGATTCAGGGCAGCCGGCCGCTTCGACCCCGGACTCCTCGGCCGTGGCCTCAGCTGGGGCATCGGCGGATGTATTTGCGGCAGCCACAGCTCCTTCATCACCGGACTCTTCCGCATCAGCGCGAACAACCATTGGAAGAGCCATGATAACCAGGAGCGTCAACGCGAGAAGGAATACTGTGTATCTCATCGGATCCGATCTCCTCTGACTTGGTATCCCCGAGCTCGTCACCGGGGTCATTTCTTCTTGGTCTCTATTTTCAGATTACTGTACACGTCGAAAGTGAATGAATCGCTGCGGCCGCCCTGGTCCTTGACGACAACCCTGAACAGGTAGATGAAGCGGTCGCTTATCGAGTTTAGCCCCAGGTACGCGCCGGTATCCGGATCGGTATTGTAATCGATCCAATCGCTCACCGAAAGCGGGAAGAAGCACGGATACAGCGTCAGCTTCAGCTCCGTCACGCCCTGGGGGGATCTGCCGGACAGGTACGTACCGAACACGGGGCTCTCATGGAAAATCTCGGTAATCGGAAGACTCTCGGTGTCGCTGCCGCCGGGCAGCGAACCTGCGAATTCCGTGTACTGCTTGTCAACCCTCTCGAGGAATATCGTGATATCGAATCCCTGGTTCGCGTTGAAGCTCTGCACGTCTATCGTCAGAGCGATCGTTCGATCCGGAATCTTGAGCTGCGGAATGCCGAGCGTCTGCTCAATCGTGAGAGTCACGTCGAAATCGGCCGTGACCTCCCAGCAGGTAATGAGGGGCCACTTGTCCTCCGGAGTAATCTGGCACCCCATCACAAGCGGGATCAGGAGGAGGACCAGGGCGAATCTGATCAGTTGATATTTCACTTTGACACCTCGACGTCTGCTGCTAGTAGATTCAATCCCCCCCGCTTGCGTCAATACCTGGCCCCGCTCACGGGCAGCGGCACCTCGATTTCCTTATCTGTCCAGATCTCCGGCACATTCCGGTTGGGCTTGATGATGTGAGGCGTGAACACGAATATCAGCTCGCTGCGGGTATTGATGACCTCACGGTTGCGGAACAGGTGTCCGAGCAAGGGAAGCTCGCTAAGGAACGGGAACCGATCGTAGTTCACTCGCTTCTCATTCCTGATGAAACCGCCGATAATGAACGGCTCGCCGTCCCTGACCCTCACCGTCGTGGTGAAGTTCTGGTTCACAGTGCGCGGACCGATATCGGTGAGCTCCATCAGGTTGGAGTTCGTCGGAGTCAGGTACATCGTCACCGAACCATCCGGGTTCGCATGTGGCCGGAAGTTCAGAGTGAGGCCGACAGACTGGGTGGCCACACGCTGGGTCACACGGCCAAGATCGCTGACCTGGTAGGTAGAACGGTAGGGTATGGACTCACCGATGAACAGGGTGCCGGTCTGGTTGTTGGCGACCGTCAGAGATGAGCGGTTCTCAAGCTCCGCATAACCCTCCTGGACAAGGTAGTTAATTACGTAGTTGATGCTGTATGCATTCGCCCCGGGACCCAGGTTCAGACGCTCGAAGCCCTGCGGGAACGGACCGGAATTGCGATCCGCCGAGCCCTTCTCGTTGAAGTAGAGGTTGGTCTGACCTGTGCCGGTCCCTATGTTGAACTGGAATCCCAGGTTCTTGTTGTCCGTGATGGACGTGTTCAGGATCTGGAAATCGACCTGAACCATGACCGGAGGCTGATCTACTGCGGCCATTATCTGGTACGCGCGCTTGAGGTCGGCCTCCTCACCCTGAAGTATCAACACCGACCCGGCGATGTTAGTCCCGCCCGCAACACCCATAGTGCCCCGGTAGACAATTACCTGGTCGTTCGCCAGCACCTTCATCTGGACCAAAATGCCCCTGACCTGATCGGGATCGGCGTAGCTCAGCGATATGTACCATCTCGGCCAGACATTCCCGAACTCCTTCTGCAGCTCCGAGGACTCGCCGAAAATATACACTCCGGAACGCACAAAGTAGGTGAAGTTCAACTGGGCACCGAGAAGATCGAGCAGATCGAACAGAGGCACCTCGGTGAGACTTATCGTGATGTTACCTCGAACGGACGGGCCTATGGAGATGTTCAGGCCGGCCTTCTCGGAAATCAACTGAAGCACGTCGCGGATGTTAGCGTCCGCCAGCTTCATGCTGAGTTTCGGCTGGTTCCGGACGACTTCCTCGGCACCGACCTGTTCTCCGTCGGGAGAAGGCTGAACGATCTCGTCAACGGGCCGGGGCTCAGGCGTCCCCTGGCCGGCCGCCTCCTCGCGGTCCTCGATAATCCTCACCGGGGCCTCCCCGGCAGCAAACGGACTTGCCTCACCCTTCGGGAACACCGCGATCGCCCACTCGTTGTCCCCGACCAGGACATCGTAGTCCAGGGCATCGGCGGTATCGAGACCATGAGCGTAAACGTTCAGCGTGGTAAAGGACTGGGCGTCCATCACGGCGCCGTTGGCCGTGAACTGGTCCACCAGGTTACCCTCGACCCTCCGGTCGAATCTCAGCATTACGCCACTGGGCGCCGACGGAATCGTATTCTCAAGGCGAACCTGCAGTTTTGTCGGGTAGTTGACAGGCAGAACGCTCCACTGGTCCAGACGCTTGTCAGTTGTCAGGCTCAGCACATCCGCTCCGCCGACCCTCTCAAAGGCGACATCGGTGATCATTACGCCGGTGAAGCTCTGGAGCCATTCCTCCGTCGCGGTCTCGGTATACCCGGTCACCGGGACTTCCTCGAACGACTCGACCGTGCCCGTTTCCTCCGGGACTTCAGCCTCGGCTATCCTCACGGGCTGGGGCACGCTCTCGACGGAAATCTCCTCCACCACTTCGGGGCCGGGCTCGTTCTCAGGCAATGCCGTTACTTCAATTTCCTCCACCGGCTCCTGTTCGGAGATCTCAGCCACAGGCTCAACAACCGGCTCAGGCGCAGCTTCCTCAGCAGCTTCCACTTCGACTTCCGCGACCTGGGGAGTCTCCTCCTGTGCGGGAGGCGGTGCGGTCACCGAGGGCGCCTCAACGATCTCAGGTGCCGCGGGGGGCTCTACGATGACAGGCTGGTACTTGAAGGTTGCCTTCATCTCGCAGCCGTTCCACTCGAGCCGCCCATCGAACTCGTCAAGCGACCCGCCGAGCGTGAATGTAATGGTTGTGTGCTTCTCGTCCGGCTGGTCCTTGACCATCGTCCGGACCGTCGGAACGTTCGAGTTATGGGTCGACGCAGTGAATGTCCCGCTCTCGCCCAGGAGGGTCACGTCGGCGATGGGGAAGCGCAGTCCCAGCCGGTCCGGGTATCGAAACTTGATCCACTCCGGAACCGGCAGAGGCTCCGAAGTCGTAATTCTGAACGTAACAAGGTTATCAGCAGCTGAATCAAGCGCAACATCGATCTTCGGCAATGGCGGGGGCGCAATGAACGGGGGCGCACCCGGAGCCACCGGTATGCCGGGGACCTCAACTTCAGGCTGCGCGACGGTCGGGATTTCCTCGACCACAGGAGCCGGTTCTTCAACTTCCTCGGCAGGCTGCTCGGGGGGAAGAGGCTCCTCAACGACGGGGGGCACGGGTTCCTCAACTTCTACCGGCGGAACGGGCGACTCAACGATCGGCTCCGCCACGACGGGGACCTCGACCGGCGCCGTTGGGACATAAGTGAGGATAAGCCTTGTTTCATTCTCATTCCGTGCGATCTGACGCGCGTATTCTTCGATTTTCCCCGCCAGAGTGAAAGTGATGGTTGTATATTTCTCCTCTTCACGATCCTTGATAATGGCCCTGATGAGCGGGATCGCTCGGATGTGAGTATAGGCGGAACAGACCCCGCTCCCGGCGTCAAGTATCTGAACATCGCAAAGCTGGAATCTCAGGCCGATGCGTTCGGGGTAGTGATATTCGACCCACACGGGCTGCGGGATCGCTTCAGAGCTGGTTATCACGAAGGTGACAACGTTGTTGCTCGCCTCAGCGGAAGAGACAACCAGCAAAGGCAGCGGGGGCGCCTGGGCCTCGACGGACGGGGGCTCGGGCACGGTTTCCTCGACCTGCGGCGCCGGAGGTTCCTCCACCACCACAGGTGGAGGCGGCGTCTCGACCTCGACCGGCGCAGGGGCCGCGCCCTCTATACTGGTGTTCAACTCAACGGGGCTCTCGATCTCAAGAGGCGTGGTGGCGCGATAGAAGTCTATATGCATCAGGCCGGGATCGACGTACTCGACGGTGAAGGCTACGTTCTCCTGCTCGCAATCCGGGAAATAGAAAATAAACTCGGTCTCGGGGCCGACATCTTCTATCACACGGTTGATGGCTTTGAGCTCGGAGGCGACGACGCCGCTGACAGTCGACTCGAACCGCCCTTCGGCACTCTCGGGCAACACGACCGCTGCATCCGGGATGTACAAGGCTATTCGGGTCGGGTAGTTGAACCTCTGAACGCGCGGCTCGGGCTCCGGACCCTCGTAGTACACGAAAAAGCGATCAGTGGCTCCGTCAATCGTCTGGAACTGCACGCGCTGGATTTTGATGGGCGCGTCCGGGGCTGCAGGGATATCCTCACCGCTCGCCAGCACCATGATCTGTCCGCCCTCAACAGGGACCGGGGACGGGACGGGGGGCGCAGGCTCAATCACCGGCGCCTGGGGCTGAGCCGGCTCGGAGAACAGAACCAGCTCAAGCGAGTCTTCGGAGGAAGTCTCGAGCGTGTAGCCGATAGCGGAGGTGTTCGGCAGGGTCAGTCGGATTTCCGTGCTGACCTCGCTTCCGGATCCGATCCGCTCCGCCCGCATGAGCCGGACAAGGTTGCCGGGGACATCGGCCGCGTAGTTTGTCGGGCTTGTGGCGGGGAGAATGATGTCGGTTCCGGGGAACTTCAGCAGCAGAACCGTCGGGCTCTCGATCTTGACCTGGGGCAGCACGACGCCGAAGGAGAAGTCGATAACAAACCTGTCACGCCCGTCGGCAAGGGGCTCGTGGAGGAATCTCTCGATGGTCGGGACCATCTGTTCGGGAGGCTCGGTCGGAGGCGCTTCCCCAAAGGGGCTGTCGCCTTTGAATATCACCAGCTTCAACCCATTGGGACTCGACATCCGGTCGGTTTTGAGGGAGCTGTCGGTGACCTCGGCCACCACTCTGACAACGGGGGGCTGGGCGGAAAACTGAGTGATCTCCAGCGAAGTCACCGCGGTCAAAGGAGCCGACCACGAGGTCGCAGCGTCTGTCGGAAGCGACAGGACAGCATCCTCGATGTCGAACACGAGCCTGTCGGGGGAGGTAAGGCTGAACGATCTGACAGTGGCCGGACGCGACAACGCGAGGTCGACGATGAGGGCGCCGCCTTGAGCTTCAACAGCCGCGGCGCTCACCTCGACCGGCCCCACCGGTTCCTGCGCTCTTACTATCGTAAGCGGCGCTATGATGAGCAGGACAAGGAGGACTCCCAGTCCGCTCCTCCGGGTTTTCCGTGTATTTCTTTCTGTTTGGTGCGCGATTCTCATTAGACGGGTTTGGCTCCTTGATAGCTTTCTGCCCGGATTAACCCGGCAGTCAAGGACAATTAAGAAACTAAAAAGCTCTATAGCAACAGCGCTCTTAAAACGCGTGGTATGGTCAACTCAACTCGACATCGAGAACTCGGTCACGCCGATGCTCTCCTCCTCGACAAACTGGATCACGCCCTTGTCATCTTCCTTCTTCGTATTCCTTATTCTGACCGAGTTCAGGGAAATGTCATCTACAATGAACGTGATGTCCTGCAGGGTGCCTATTTCGTCTCCGACCTTGACAATCTTCTCGCCGGTCGGAAGAGTAAGGATCGCGAGGTAGTCGCCGGCTTCGCCCATGACGCCCTTGAGCTTGATGTTATCGGCCACCTGCTGGGCGGTGATCCTGGCGCGGGTAGTCTCCGGTGTCGTCGAAACCACAGGCGGAAACGGAGGTATCGGATGTCCCGCGCCCGCAGGCTGCGCGGTCCTTACGCCCACGGGATCGAAGGGGCTGTATCGTGTGGAAGTCGATTTCCAGGGTAGCTGGGTGTCTGGCAACTGCCCGTAGTTTTCAGGCGGGCTCACCATGATCTTGAACCTGAGGATGATCGGCATCAGAGCGTCGGCGATCTGCTCACTGCCCCCAACATCGGTCAGGTCGAGCAAGCCCTGCCTGATCTCCTCGTTAGTCAGGTCGATGAGCTTCCTGCCGCCGACCCCTTCGGACGATATGGAATAGCTCTCAGCCGATGGAGGCGCGGCGGCCTCGCCCTCGCCGCCGGCTTGAGCGGACTCCCCGATCGGCTCGCCGATAGACGGGACCGCTTCGCCTTCGGCAGGAGTCTCGGTCTGGGGAGTTGAGGCCTGGGGAGTCTCCCCCGACTCGGTCGCGGCTTCAGCCTGGGACAGGTCGGCATTGTGTTCAGCGGCGGCGCCAGTCACCTGCTCCGTCACGGCCTCGCCCACTTTCCCGACATTCACCTGGGCCTGGGCCGGACTCATTCTCCAAAGATCGGTATGAAACAGGACGAGGTAGCTGACCACTATCAAAGCGGCGATGGTGAGGTAGGGCCACAGTCGGGCCACCTTGCCGTGCAAATCATTCGTATTCTGCGGGAGCTTGTTCATGTACAATTCACCCTTCCTCGTGAAGGTACCCTACTGCTGCCCCCCCTGGGGTCCGGGCTGAGATTCGACGGTTTTGGCCTCCTCGGCTCCCTCTTCCGCGCCGGTCTCTCCGCTGTCGGCAACCCTCTTGTTGAGAGCCAGCCAAAGCGGAGGCGGCGTATTGGCGTCGCCATACGTATACAGGTTGAAACTCGCGGAATACTGCCGCGTCTGGCCGAACCCGGTGCCCTGCGGAGCCATCTGGAAATTCACCAGGGCGGTGTGCGGCCGCATATTGAATATCTCGTAAGTGAATTTCTTGATGTCCATGTACGAGCCACGGACGGTCATGCTGAAGGTATGCGCCTCTATCCCGCCCGCTATGACCTTGAAATTCTCCGCCTTGGTCGACAGCTTCTCATAGAACTGGAAACTGACGATCATGTTGTTCATCTGGTCCTTGTTGTTCCTGAACCAGTCGAGCGCCTCGACGATCTTGTCGAGATCCTTCTGGAGGGCGGTGATATCGGATGAGAAGGCCTCATCGAAACTCGCGCCCGCGGGGGCGGCCCTCGATCCGCCGATCGCTATGCCGTCCGTCTCAAGATGGTTCTCGGCCAGAATCTCGTGGATTTTCCTCAGGTAAGTCGTCAGAACGAACTCGTCGGCGTCCGGGATGAGATTCCGGATCATCTGCATGTCCTGGTACTGCACCTGGCGGATGTTCGGAAGATCGCTGTTGTATTGCAGCAGCTTGTTGACCTGTTCCTCGACTTTCTCCTGTGTCGCCTTGTCCCTCATCCATTTCCTCTTCGCCCTCATGTAGGTGCGATGCCCAATCATGAAATAGGCAAGCAACAGGACGAGGCAGATGACAATCACTACTCCGATCTTGACGGCTATTTTCGCGTATGGATTCACAGGCGACTCTTACCTCCAGGCCCAGGTCCGGTTGGTCTCATTTCTCCGTCTCCTGCGGGAACTTGACCTCCATCTTGATCTCGAATGTGGCGGCAGGCGATCCGCCCCCCATCGACCGTCTGTAGCCCCCCATTCTCAAGTTCTTGAATCGAGTCGGATGTTCGGCGGTTCCCTTCAGGCTGTCGTATGTCACCAGGGGGCCGTTGAACCCGTATCCCCTCGAAAGAAAACTCACCGTAACTTCCGGCCACTTCGTGGGCTTCCCACCCCGGAAGCTGACGCTCTGCACCCATGTATCTTCGGGCAGGTTGTTTTCGATTTCATTGTAGATCGCCCAGTAGTCGGGAGCCTGCAGGACAATTCTCGGAATGACGGCGAGGTAGCTGCGAATGAACCTGGCATTCGCCTGGATCTTAAGGAACTCCTCGGCCTCGACCTGGTGCTGCTTGTTGCGCTCTCCGATCGCCTCAGCCTGGCGCCTGACGTTCCTCACAGTGCGATCGTCAGCCTGGATCTGGAACCATATAAACAGCACGGTGGCGATGATAAGGACGGCCGCGAAGATCGGGAACGCCTTGAACTCAGGCTCCGGTAAGAATTCCTCCGGGAGGAGATTGATCAGCCTATCTTTATCCAAACTGATGTATCCCCCTCAGAGCCAGGCCCACGGCGCAACTGAAATCCGGGGCGAAATAGCGTACTAGGTCTTCACGAATGCCCGTCTCTGCAAGCTTCAATCCCGAAAACGGGTCGCCCTTCACTACCGGGATACCGAGCTTATCCGACATGGACCGCACGAACTTGTCGCCGTAGGGGAAATACCCGTCCAGAACCGCGAAATTGATCTCGGTTCGCTCTTTACCGTAGGACTGCCCGTAACGAATCGTGTTGAGGGTCTCGTCCACAAGCTCCGTCATCAGGGGATTCAGCCTGGCGAGCTCGTCCATCTCCTCGATGCTGTCATGGGCCAGGGCCGTGTCGCTGACGGTCATCTCCGCGGAGAACGGATCCTCGCCGAACGCGCCGAACTCCAGGTCTTCCTCGCTTCTCTGCTCAATGCCCAGGCTCTCTTCGTCGGGCCTCGCGCGGGCTCTACCCCTGCCGGGCTCGTCTGCAAGCCCCGCATCAAACAAGTGCTTCTGTCCGAGGGCATCGACAAAGCCGATAGAACCGATGGGGATCGACCGGATGATTCGGACTTCATGGTCAAAAACGATGGTGAGGTCGGTGCACCTGTCGTTGATGGTGATGAGGATGAACTCACCGCCGCGCTCGTAGATCGAGCGCGACCTTCGTTCGGCCCTGAGTGCCGCGACAGGGGTGAGGTCCAGGGCGACGGGTCTCAGACCCGCCTCCAGAAGCGCCTCCACGAGAAGACCGAGGGGCGCCTTCGGAGTGGAGAGTATCAAGGCCTCGACTTTTTCGGTATTGTCGTCCTTGTCCACGAAAGTCCTCAGGATTGCGTAGTCAAGGACATTGTCGCCGGTGCCCGAGGGGAGGCTGGCTTCGGATTCGAAGACAATGGCCTTCCTGAGCTCCTTGATAGGCATGTTTGGGACGGTGATGTTGCGGGAGAGAACATCCGCGTGGTCCACGGCGGCCAAAGCGAACCTGGTCTTGATACGGTTGCTCTGGAGCATTCTGATAAGCGCGGAAGCAAGCGCGGATGGGTTCTCGAGGCGATTCCCCACGTAGGCCTCCGGCGGGGTCTCGTCCCACAGCAGGTTCGTCACGGAAGGCTCGCGCCCTCGCTCCATCTCCACCAGCCTGATCTGGGCGGGACCGACATGGATGCCCAGGGCGCGCTTCGGTACGATGTTGAATAGCGGTGCCAATTGGCTGTCCTCTTTACAATATCTTGTCGGCTCACCAGACTCGGGAATCCGCCGGGAACGCAGCAAAAATAAAAAGCTTTACCCCATGCTGGGGTAAAACGCCTCCGCGGCTATCCAAACGGCTCCCCCGGTCCGAAAAACAATACTATGTAAAGGAATACAAGTCAAGCAGACTTCCGGCCTGTGGAAGCGCCCGCAGGCGCCATACAAGGCCGTTACGAAGCGGCATGCGGGCAAGCCCTCTTCCGTCGTGACGCGCGCATAAGCCCTGTTATCTGCCCTTATCTCCACGGTCGGTTCTATCCCCTCATTCCGCCTCTACCCGATGGAAAACGAAGAGGTCGAAGGTCCGGTAATTATCGCCCTCACGACCCCGCCTCGCCCTCACCGCCACCCATCCGCTGGGCGGACTGTTCCCGATCGCCAGCGCATCCCTCTGGAAGTTATATGGATGAAAGACGATAAAGAACGAGTTGGCGACCGATGTGGTCGGGTCGGCGGGATTGTATGCCGGTATCTCGATTGCATAGTCCTGCGTGATGCCAAATATGTACCGGGTCTCGGGGTCGTAAACGTATTTCTTGTACGACCTCGGGATGAACTCCTCCTTTATTAGATCGTCAACTATCCGGTCCGGTGAAGAGAATCTCTGCCCCGGACCCCAATGCGGATACGATCTGTTTTCGTAGCGATACATCTCGTATCCAGTCGCCAGCACGTTCAGTGCCGACAGCGCATTGGTTTCCACCGACTGGGACCGGACCCGGCTCATCAGCGCGAAAGACATGGCCGCCAGGATCGAGATAATGCCGCAGACGACCATGAGCTCAAGCATCGTGTAGCCCCTGGCCCGGCGATCCCACGGTGTCTGAATCAAAATTAATATCCTGCTATTCGTCCGGTTTTGTTCCATGACCGCCTAGTCCGCGAAGGAGTAGATGTCCAGATTGTAAAGACCCGTTCCGCGCACCTTGTAGGGCACGGGACTCGGGTAGTTGCTGAAGAACCTCTGCCCGCGGATAATCACCAGCCCGCGAGTTGCGATGCTGTCCGGGTACGGCAGCAATCCAATCGCGTAAGTGTTCCGTGCGCCGCCCCCGGCCTTCGCCCCGTAATCGGCCGGGAAAATCGACAGCCTGTAGCCCCTCGCGAGAAGGTCCCTGCGATCGTGCGGATACCCCGAGTACTGCCCGGGCACCAGGCCCATCCGCGTCAGATCGTCCCATATCTCCTCGGCGTTCTTGTACTTGATATCGTCCGCCATCTGCCCGTCCGATCGGAAGTTGGGGTACATGTGCCCCTTCTGAGCCCAGTAATTCTCGTAGGCAAGGGCCATCATTCTGAGTGCGCGCAACGCATCCGCCTCGTGGACCTTCTCGCGGCTGCGACGCAGGAGCGCGATCGGCATCGTGGCGAGAATCATAATCAGCGCGCAGACAATCAACATCTCTATGAGAGAGTAACCCTTGTCGGAGCGGTCCGTATTTCGGTCACGAACGGGCATGTCGGCCTTTGGGTCCACCTTACCTAACCGGCTGGAAATCGATGTACAGCGGGATCGCGTCGTCCATGATCACAAACGTGTTCAGTCTCAGCGACTGGTCCGTCGGCCTTGCGTACACCGTGTACCGCTGGTTGGAGTTGTGGGTCACGAACGAAAGCGAGTAATTCTCGATAAAGAAATGCTTCCTCGCCCATCCGGAATAAGCGGACGGCAGGTAATCGTCCAGTTTCGTCCAACTGTCGGTGTAGGCGAAGTTATCGCGATAGTGCATCTCCTCGGCGTCCGTGATGCTCCTGAGGGACTTCACGCACGCCGCTTCCAGGGCACTTCGGCGGGAGCCCGCCAGTGACGGGATCGCTATGGCGGCGAGTATGCCTATGATGCTCGCCACCACCAGGACCTCAATCAGGGTGAACCCCTGTGATCTCACTTCGCTGGGCTTAAGCGACTTATTCATCTTGTTACGCCTCCGCGCCCGGCTAGATCCGCCGGGGCCATCGGGTTGTCGTCTACGCCAATCCTTCTCCGCACGTCCCCCCCCGATACAAACAGCTTTACGGCACAAAGATCAGGTAAGAGAAAAACGAACCATGATCGTGCGAGTTCAATATGCTTCCGTCGCAGGTAACGGCATAGGTCCTCAGATGCCAGATCGAGACCTCTCTCGGGTACGCAATCGCGGTGAAGCATTGCGACCCGTGAGTCACGGCGATCCTGATGGAATACAGGTTCGCGATGGGGGTGTCCACGGGATTATTCATGTCGTCCACTTTCTCGTACCCGGGATCGATCAGGTCGTGCTCGTGGACCATCTCGTTCCAGGTCCCGTACTCCCTGTATCGCTGGTAGTAGATAGCCTCGTTCTCGGCAACATTTTTCATGGCGGCGATCGCCCTTGTCTCAAAGGCAATGCGTCTGCCGCCGCGCATACTCACGACCGCCATAGTCGACAGAAGCCCGATAATCGCGGCCACCGTGAGAACTTCCACCAGCGTGAACCCCAGCTCTCTCAATGGGGCTCGGTCTTTCAGTTCGCTATTGTATTCCGACCTCGGCATCGCTGTTTATCCTTCCCGCCCAAATGCGCTCAGTACGGCGACCAGCGCGTCATGGACCTGACGACCTCTACGCCCCCGGAGTCCGTGATCACGAACGTCTTCAGGTTCGTGTCTATCGGTATCGCATACACCGTGTAGTTCATGACCGAGAAGTTCGTGATCGGCGGCCGGGGTCCTCCGGCCCCGCCATGCACCCATCTAAGCGAGTAATTCTTGACGAACACGTTCATTGCGTCGTTGACGGAATACGACCTGGGCAGGTAGGTGCGCGCGAGGGCGCTGAACCCCATCGCATAGCGACCGTTGTCAATCAGGTACATTTCCTCGGCGCTCGCGATAGCCTTGAGCCCGGTCGCGGCGCCCGACTCCATCGTCTTGTACCGCGCCTGCGACATGCTTGCTATCGCCAGGGTGGAGAGGATGGCAATCAGGGTGGCCACCAGGACCATCTCTATCAGCGTGAAGCCTTCCTCGGCTCTTTTCTTTTGTTTTCTTCGGTCTTTCATCAGGTTCATTTTCTTACCTGCCCGTGACAGCCTCGATTCAGGTCCTTATGTCAATATCGGCGCGCTTCTAGAGCGGACGCCACTGCGAGACTCCCTGGGAATAACGCCTGCCCTCGATCACACCGCGGTCGGTCACCCTGAGCTCCAGCCAGTCGCTGATGTCGTAATTGTGACGGTAGATGCCCTTGGCGCGTATCGAGTATCTCTGCGGATTCAGCGGATTGACGTACCAGAAGCACGTGAATCCCTGGATGAAGGCGATGGATCGCTCCTTGATGGGCGAATCCGACAGCACGTAGCCGGGACTGATGTACGTGGGCTGTAGGTCCTGAAACCTCAGCGCGTAGTAACCCTTGTCGTTATAGTGAGCTTCCATTGCCGACGCGAGGGCTTTCAACGCGTGCATACCCTGGGTCTCGATCGCTCTCTGCCTGGCCTTGCGGTACGATGCGAATGCGAACGTGGCGATCAGGGCAATGATCAGCGCCACGGTCAGCACCTCGACCAGGGTGAAGCCGTGCTGCCTCTTTTTCTCTTCGTCTTTCCGGTTCATTTCGTTTTCAACCATATCGGACACCTGCCGGGCCCCGCCGCTTCAGGTCTTTCAAAGCATTCAGGCCGACTCTACCTGGGCACCCAGTGAACCCCGTCCCGTGTCTGCTCTATCGTCCCATCTTCGAAAATCCTGAACGTGTGAAGGTTCAGAGAGTTGCCGGAGTCGGGGAAGGCTACGTATCCGAAGCCGTACGTGTACTCCTTGAACGTATCGCGCACAAAGAAGTGCAGGGAATAGTGCTTCGCCATGCGCTCGCGATCGGTCAGACCGTGCTTGCGATAGTGGCTGTTCACGAACTCTCTCTGCCTGAGGCCCTCGAACGAGGTAAAGTGTCTGTACACGCCACGGTATGCAAGCTCCGCAGTTCCCAGCGCATTCAGGGCCTTAAGCGCGCCCGCCTCGTAGGCCGAACG
>Ga0315274_10008117_pt1 | contig 15200 bp, 13 predicted proteins | sample YL17G02_20_MG_FD_203700 | JGI IMG/M metagenome (GOLD analysis project Ga0315274, IMG submission 203700) | Sediment microbial communities from Yellowstone Lake, YNP, Wyoming, USA - YL17G02_20 | ecosystem: Environmental > Aquatic > Freshwater > Lake > Sediment | place: USA: Wyoming | collected... | reverse complement strand
GCCAGATGGAATACGGCCTGTATGTGAGAATGGCGCTTCTTGCGATGGTGCTGGGCAAGGCCTAGCCGTCTGGCTAACCCGAAAGAACTGAATCACGGGGGCAAGCTATAGTTTGAATGCACACTGCGAATGAGCGACCGGCGATCGATAGGTCACTCGTTCGCAGTTGTATTTGGATTGTAAAGGGTATAATACAGCCCATTTCCAGAGACACCCGATGAAACGCTATCTTATCCCCTTCCTGTTTTTCCTACTCGCCTGCCTGGCAAGCCGTCCGGCCTCCCCCACTGCGGCCGCGGATCCCGCCTCCCCTCCACAGAGCGGCACAGTTTTGTGTTTGCCCGGGATTTACCCCTTAGACCCTCAGGACTGTCTGCCAGTTGGCCCGTCGGAGGTGCGCACCCGCAACGCGCAGCAGGGCATGCTCCTGCCCCTGCCACCCCTCCCAGCCTATAAGCCCGATCGGTCGCTGGTGAGTGTGCCCTTCCGTTACGCCATGCTCAAAGAAAATGAACCCACCCCTGTATATAAAACCATGGAAGATGCCCAAGCCAAGGCCAACCCGGTTGACACGATAGCCGCGGGAAAGCTACGCTTCATCGCCTATTTCGACAGCTTCGACACCGATGATAACGGCAAGCCTAATTACTTCCACCTGACTTCGGATGGCTGGGTGTCGGTCGATTCCGTTGCCACCCGTATTTCGGCAGTGCCGTGGTTTCAGGGATTAACCTTCCAGCGCACCCCGCTCAACGCCTTCGGCTGGATCATCCCCCTCAACCCTACAGCCCAGACCAAACGCACACCAGGCAAGGAAATTGACGATTATACCGGGAACCTGCTGACTGAGTATGATCGGGTGCAAATTTACGCCGCTCAGAATGTCGATGGTGAAGAGTGGTTCCTGGTAGGGCCCGATGAGTGGCTGGAAGCCAGCCTGGTCGGCCGGGTGGTGCCCAATACTGATCCACCCGAGGGAGTGACCAACGGTCGCTGGATCGAGGTCAACCTGTTCGAGCAAACCCTGGCAGTATACGATAAACGTCAGCTCGTATTTGCCACCCTGATCGCTACCGGGATCGAGCCTTTCTGGACCCGGCCTGGCTTGTTCCAAGTCTACAAACGCTTCGACAGCACCCTCATGCGCGGTGCGTTCGAGGCGGACCGCTCGGATTTCTACTACTTGCAGGAAGTCCCTTGGACAATGTATTATGACGAAGCCCGCGCCCTGCACGGCGCGTATTGGCGCACCCGCTTCGGTTTTCCTCAATCGCACGGCTGTGTCAACCTGGCCCCAGGAGATGCCCACTGGTTGTTCAACTGGGCTCAGGAAGGGGATTGGGTCTATGTATGGGATCCATCGGGGAAAACACCCACTGACCCATCGTTCTTCACAGTTGGCGCGCCTTGAGTAATCATTCATAGAAACCCATATGCTGTTAAACCGCCGCTTATGGATTATCTTTCCATTGCTGCTGGCTGTCCTGGCCTGCAAGCTCGAAGCAGGGGCCGCAGGGCCACCGGCTTCCCTCACGCCGCGTCCATCCTCAACACATACAGTCTCTCCATCTGTTACGCCCTTACCAACCGGAACACCCACCGCTACCTCCTCTCCCTCGCCCACCGCGACCGCTTCCCCCTCCCCTTCACCCACACCCACAGCTTCTCTCACCCTTACCCCGCTTCCATCTTCTACACCAGCCCTGCTGACAGCCACGCCCACCCCCACGCAACTGCCGCTCGCACTGCAGATGGAGGTTTTCGAGGAGTTATGGAAAACGGTGAATGAGGAGTACCTGTATGCTGACTTCAACGGCCTGGACTGGAACGCCGTCCATGAGGAATATCGCCAGCGCATCGAAGCAGGTCTGAGCAACCTTGATTTTTACACCGCAATGGCCGATATGATCTACAGCCTTGGAGACGATCATTCTCAGTTCCACACCCCCGAACAAATGGCCGTAATCGATGCGAAGTATGCCGGCGAACTCGATTATGTGGGCATTGGTGTGATCATCTCAGCCGTGCCCGAACGCCAACGGGCTGTGATCCTCGGGGTGTTTCCTGGCAGCCCGGCGGAAAAGGCCGGTTTGCAAATACATGACAGCATTTTGACAGTAGACGGGCAGCCAATCCTGGATGCGGAGGGATTTTTGACGACAATCCTGCGCGGGCCGGAGGGAACGACAGTCTCGGTGGAGATGCAGCGCCCGGGTGAGGCACCCCGCACCGTGCAGGTCTCCCGGCAGCGGATCTCCGGCTCGGTGCCAGTTCCCAGCATGGTATTGACTACGCCCGGCGGTAAGCGCGTAGGGTACATCCTGGTATCAACCTTCATGGACAGCACAGTGGACGATCAGGTCGGTGCAGCGCTGGAGGCCATGACTGCCAAAGGGCCTTTGGACGGGATGATCATCGATAACCGCATCAACCCAGGCGGGTACCAGGATGTGTTTGTCGGCACCCTGCGATATTTTCTCTCCGGTGTGGCAGGACACTTCATTAATCGCCAGAGGGAATCAACTCTCGACTTGGGAAAAGCAAAAGACATCAACGGATCACAGACGGTACCGATGGTAGTTATGGTGGGACCTGATACGGTGAGTTTTGGTGAAATCAGCTCGGGGATTTTACAGGATACCGGCCGGGCATATGTGATCGGTGAAACGACAGATGGTAACGTGGAATTACTGCTGGAGTACAATTTTTCCGACGGTTCAAGCGCCTGGATCGCGCACGATACATTCCGCCCATTGAATCATCCCGAGGCCAATTGGGAGAAAACCGGAATCGTGCCCGATCTCAACGTGCCGGCTGCCTGGGATCTGTACACGCTGGAGACAGACCCAGCCGTGAAAGCGGCATTGGATTATTTTGATAACAAATAACAGGAGGATTTACCCCCTTGCCTCCAGGAATCGCACCACCTCTTCTAACACCTCCCCCGCCGAAAGCGGGTTCGTGTCCACGCACAAATGTGCATGCTGACGGGCATGCTGGAGCCGGATTAGCTGTTCGGTATATTCGTCAGGAGTCCAATTCAACCAGCGCCGTTTTTGAGCATTCTCGTAGGAAACATCCAGATAGATCAACACATCAGGATTGGTGATACGCTGCCACATATAGGGGACATAGGAATGTTCCTGAGAGATCGGGCGCGCATTGGGGTAACCGCGTTGTTTCAACCCCTGCACCAGGGTAGATTTCCCTGCCGAACAAGGACCAACAACGCCGATCTTTAGATTGGCTATCATACCTGCTAGGGATGGTTATCCTGCACCAGCTGGCTGATCTCCGCTGGGCCGCCCAAAACCCCCAGGGCATCCCCAGCCATCAAGACCCTTTCAGCTGGGGGATGCAGATCAAACTCCTGGTTGCGATGCAATAACACCACGCTAACGTTATAACGCGCTTCGATACCGCTTACCGTCATGGTGATCAGTTCAGAATTTGGCTGCACCTTCAGCCGCGCCAGGCTTAAGGTCTCTCCCTCGACGGTAATCGGGCGGGTGATATCCACCCCAGCTGCGGCTGAAGCAAACGCTGGATCCGCCATCCCGGTGGCGCTCATGGCAGTGAAACCAAACTGCTCGTGCAGTGCATCCGCAAAATCATAATCTCCCTGGGCTAAAATCCCCAGTCCAATCGCGTTTTCACCTGACGGTCAAATGAGCGGGAGACGCACCGTCATCCGCCGGGCCATATCGCCTTTACGTGCGACTACTCGCAATACGATGATGCTGATATCATCCACCGGACGATCTTGATCCAACTTTAGCGCATACTCAAGCAGTGCATCTGCGATCCCCTGAGGGGATGGATCGCCCTCGTCGAGTAAGGCCTGCAAGCAGGTCGACACATCCATACAATCCCCCGAACGGCAGCCAGCATGCACCAGCCCGTCCGTGTAGGATATCGCCGTCAGACCAACCTCAATAGGCAGCTCGTTGATCAACGGGCGGGTATCGCGATATAAGCCGATGGGGATGCTCTCTTCGGTCAAGCTGGTTATTTGATCGTCATGCGCTAACAGCACCGGAGCCGGGTTGTTGCGGGTGATTACCAGCGTGCTGGTCTGCATGTCGACGGACAGGATATTCAATGTAGCAGAAACTTTGCCCTTGCGCTCAGTAAACAGGTAATCGGAGGCCGCTCTGGCAGCCGCGCCATCGCGCACACCTTCCGATAACAGCGAGATTACCTTGCGTACCGCCAGGGTGGAAATCCACTTAGCACCGCGGCCGGAGGATTGCCCATCCGCCATAACGATTGACAGACCGCCGTTAGGACGCTCGATCACCTCAACGGTATCACCACTTTCAGTAGTGGCATACTTGTTAACCTTTGCGACAGCGATTTGTACTTCCATGTGCTTATTGTACCGCATATGAGACCCCTCTCCGGTACCTTCTCAATAAAATTGAGTGCGGGGTGTATGGCCGTGTAAAGCAAACCCATACCACACCGCTTTCCTCCTTTTCGTGAAAGGCTGGCATACCCTACCTCTCAGCAAGCTTCTTGAGGTGAACGATCAAGAGTCTACTGGATCTAAGTGAGATTTGTTCCGCGCTGCTTTGAAAACCCATCCGCTGGAACGAATCGAGATATCGATCTTCCCATTTTAAGGGAGCCTGCCCGGTAACGCGAAACAGCCATGCCGCCAGGCGCCCATACCACCGTTTTTCTGTGATCCAGGCGAGCAAGAGCAGAACTGCTTCTCCACCTGGCGCTAACACGCGGAAAACTTCCGGCAGGGTCCGCGGATCAGCGATGTATTCTGATGGAAAAGTCGCAACCACTTGTTGAAAGGTGCCTGCAGGATATGGCAGCGCTTGTGCATGCCCACGGGCCAGTCCAGGTGTAAACCCCCCTCGCAGTAACCGCTTTCGGGCCAGCCAGCCCATCTGGCGGCTCTCATCCAGGCCAAAGGCTTGCCGGCCTTCCGCTAACAGGCGCGCCTGTAAATAGCCCGGCCCATGACCCAGCTCCAATACCCGCGGACCGGTCAGATACGGGACAACCGACATCACCCACGATCGCCACTGCCCCACCGAGACAATTGCCGCCACGCAATCGTAAGCCCAGGCAAATGTGTGATACAGCAGTCGGAAGAAAATTCGCAGCAGAACAGAAAGGATTTGCATATACTTCCGCAGGGAAGCTGCCAGCGCAGCTTCGACCTATCCCATTTTAGCATGAATGCAAACCAAGTGAACCGAATCAACCCCGCTGCAGTAGCATAGACATACAATCAGGAAATGTGATAACATTCAACCCGTGTTTTACTCATCCTCCCTCCACGGAGTTCCTCATGTCTCAAATCCAAGCCTTTACTGAAAAAGTGATCCCTAACATTGAAAAAGTGATTGTTGGCAAACGGAATCCGGTTGAGCTGGCGGTGATCGGCATGCTCTGCCAGGGTCATCTGTTGATCGAGGATGTGCCCGGTGTAGGCAAGACGCTCCTGGCCCGCAGCCTGGCCCGCAGCCAGGGGTGCTCTTTCAACCGCATTCAATTTACTCCCGACATGCTGCCGAGCGATGTTACCGGGGTATCGATCTTCAACCAGGTCAACCGACAATTTGAATTTAGACCGGGTCCGATCATGGCCCAGGTTGTATTGTCAGATGAGATCAATCGCGCCACACCCAAAACCCAAGCCGCTCTGCTTGAGGCAATGGAAGAACGCCAAGTGACTGTGGATGGGACTACGCATATCCTGCCTCGTCCTTTCATGGTGCTGGCAACCCAAAACCCTATTGAGTATGAAGGTACTTTCCCGCTACCAGAGGCCCAACTGGATCGTTTCCTGATGCGAATCCGGTTAGGTTATCCTGCTCAAGAAGAAGAAGTCGAAATTCTCGAACGACAGCAATTCCGCCATCCGTTTGAGTCCTTGGAGCAGGTTGTTACTTTGGAAGAGCTTGTACTGGCGCAGGAAGAAGTCAAAGCCGTGTATGTATCCATCGCGGTGAAGCGTTATATCGTCGAATTGGTGCGGCAGACCCGCCAGCACGCCGAAGTCTACCTTGGCGCCAGCCCGCGCGGCAGCCTGGCCCTATACCGGACCGGGCAGGCGCGTGCCGCCATTCAAGGGCGTGATTACGTCCTCCCCGACGATATCAAGTTTCTGGCGCAGTCAGCCCTGGCACACCGCGTGATCCTGGGCCCGGCAGCCCGCCTGCGCGATCTGAATGCAGATCAGATCATCCAGGAAGTATTGGTGAAGGTGCCTGTGCCCGGCGGTGATCTACGGCGGGAGGAATAAGCGTGCCGGTTGCCCGTCGTGTGGTTTTCATCTTGTTCTTGTTTAGTTTGTTAGCCGGTGCGATTACCGGGGGAAATATTTTCTATCGGCTGAGTTACCTTTGGATTTTACTGCTCATCGGTGGATGGGTTTGGGCCCGAGTTTCTTTGCAAGGGGTAAAAATTACACGCTCGGCCCGTTCTTTACGCGCCCAGGTTGGTCAAATTTTTGAGGAACGATTTGATGTTCAGAACGATAACCGTCTCCCGCGCCTATGGCTCGAAATCCGCGACGAATCCGACCTGCCAGGATCGCGTGGTTCTCGCGTGTTGACCCTCATCCGGGGACGGGAGGGCCGGTCCTATCTGGTACGCACCCGGCTGGTGCAGCGCGGAGTATATTCACTTGGCCCAACCGCCATGACTTCGGGTGATATCTTTGGGCTGTTTTTGAAAAACCACAGCACACCCGCCCAGGAATCACTGTTGGTGTTTCCCACCATGGTTAATATCCTGGATTTTCCAAATGCTCCTGGTCTTCTGCCAGGTGGGGAGGCCTTGCGGCGCCGAACAACCCAGATCACCCCCAACGCAGCCGGGGTGCGGGAATATGCACCCGGGGATGCACTCAGCCGGATTCACTGGTTGAGCACGGCGCGGCGCGATAAAATGATGGTTAAAGAATTTGAGCTTGACCCTTTGGCAGATGTGTGGATCTTTCTGGATGCGGAACATTCCGTACAGGCCGCTCTGCCTCATCCTCCTCCCAGCGCCCAGGTTGACGATTTCTGGCGTGGTTTTGTTTCTATCCCATTGGCGCCTACCACCGAAGAATACGGTGTAAGCATTGCAGCCTCGCTGGCGCGTTATTTTCTGCGGCGAGGACGCGCCGTTGGCTTTGTTAGTGCGGGACAGCAACTGGCCCTTTTACCCCCTGACCGTGGGGGCCGGCAGCTTGGAAAAATCCTGGAAGCACTGGCAATGCTCAAAGCAGAAGGAGAGATGCCTCTGCGAGGCCTGGTGGAAACCCAGGCGCGGCATCTGCCGCGTGGCAGTACTGCGATCTTGATCACTCCCTCCGTGCGTGACGATACAGTCTTGGTGGTTGATTACCTGAGCCGGCGGGGCTTGCGACCGGTGGCAGTCCTCCTGGAAGCAGCTTCTTTTGGTGGTGAGTCCGGTACACCGGCCCTTTTCGAACAGATCTGTATTCTCGGTGTACCCATCCGCCGCGTAGCGAACGGCGACGATTTAGGTCAATCACTCTCGGTTGAATTTGCCGATAACTTCAAGAATGGAGACCAGGAGTAACCTCATTAACAAATTTGCACGACTGTTTTGCTTGACAAACTGGATTGAGCAAGTTTATACTGGTTGGGGGAGTGAGCCTGCATGATTGCCACACAACGTTTCTATAAAAAAAGCTCCTTTTGGATAATTTTTTTTCTGATCGGTTTCTTCCTCTGTTTCATGTATTATTTTCGAAACGAGGTGTGTGCGTTCGTCTACAACAAACCATGCGGGCCTGAGGGTATGCAAACGCCCAACCGCTCGGCTGGTTTCCGGGTGTTAGTGCAGTTTGGGATAATTTTCTTCGGTAGCTTGCTGGCCTCCTTATTCCTCATCTCTCAGTTCGTGCTGCCAGTTCACACAGCTAAAGAACGGTTTAATGTTTTCACACGGATCGTGTTGTACTTTTTGCGAAAGCATGGGCCAGCGATTTTTGTTCGCGAAGGAAAACACAAATCCCCTCCCCAAGAGCTGGAGAGTTCTCGTCCAGGAGTCGCTTTTGTAGACCCGAGCAGCGCGATTGTGCTGGAGAAACAGTGGAAACCACACCGCAGGGAGAGCAGCAGCGGGCCTCTCACCAACTTGATCAGACGTCATCTACTCCGCCAACCAGAGAAGATAAACATTCCCCCACCTCTGGTGCGCGCGGCCGGGCCTGGCATTGTATTTACCCGATTTAGTGAGCGAATCATCGGCAGTGCTGACCTGCGTAAACAATTCCGGATCAACTTGAATGTGCCGGCATATACTGCTGATGGTCTGGAGATGAACGCTAATGTTTTCGCAATCTTCGGCCTGGGGCAGCCGCCAGATGTGCTGAAGGTAGCCTACCTTGGCGAAGAAAAGCCGGAAAACCTGCGGATTTTACAAGTTGACCGTAGACCGAAATTATCGGCCCAGGGAAAATATTTGGGCGGTTCGGTGGAGTATATCCGCGGGATCGTAAATGAACTGGATCCCGAGGATCGGTCTCCGCTGCGCAACCAGATCTTCGTCGATCGTGGTGAAGTGCATCGCTATGCACAAACCAAAGCCGAGATGCGTAAATTCATCGACACCATGTCTCCTCTTTCGGCTGAGCTGTTTCACCAATTTATAAATAGCCTCAACCCGCTGGGAAAAGCTGCCGTCCATCGTTTCATCGATATTCTTTATGCCGAAAACCGGGCGGTGCTTTACCGCATCATCGACAAGCTGACGCCAATCGATTTGCCTGAGGTAGGTATCTACCGTTTCGCTTTCAATAGAACCATCCTACATCAGATCATTGATGAATTTGAAAACTTCTTAGTAAAGGCTGAAAGCCAGGTTTTCAAGCTTCGCAAAGCTGAGAAGAAAGTACTTCATCGTTTTATCGACCAGCTTTTCTATAAATACAGCCAACAAGTTGGGCAGTTTTACGAGTCCTTAAACCAGAAGACCGGCAAGGATATTAAAGGAATGGTGCGCGCATTCTCGCAAAAATATTGGATGCCCAAGGAACATCCCAGGCCGCCCAAGCCAGACAAGACGCCACATTTCCAGTCCCCATTTGTCTTCGATCCCAGGCGCGTATTCCATGCCGTATACGCCCGCGGTCGCAATCCGGCAGCCAGCGCTCAAGTACGCACAGATGATTGGACGCAACAACCCACGCAGATCGCTACGGAGCTATACCGGCAAGAACTCTCGCAGATCAGGTATGACGATATCTACCTGCCTCAAGACCCCAGTCGCTTCCCGCTGTTCGAGGAGATCAAACCGCGTTTCTCCCGGATCATGCGTCACTCGGGTGTGCTGTCTTTCCAGCTCATCCGGCGCCGCGACGGAACACTTATTGAAGTGGGCCAGGAACTGAACAGCCAAAAGTTCATTTTAGATTTCCCGGTTATGGAATTCCGTCAGCCCAAGCCCCTGCGCGAGCGCGGGATTCGCGTGATCCATGCCAGTTTCACAGAGTTAAAGCCGATTGCCATCGATAAAAAAGACGAACCGCGTCAGTCTTCTCAACCGCAAGCCACACAGGCGCAAACACCGTCGCAGACTCGCCAATCGCAAACCTCGCAGGCGCTAACCCAGCCACAGCCTGCCGAATCGCAAACTCCACAGGCGCAGTCTTCCCAAGCGATACCGATCGTCCGCAAGCAGAGGTTTGACTCCTGGCAAGCCAAATGGCAGAAAGAATCCGAATTTATCAAAGCCGAAAGCGAGCTGGAGCTGATGCACATACGCAACCGGGCCAGGGCTCAGGCGCAGCAAGATATGACCATTGCTTTATCCCAAATTCTAGAGAACACTACCAATTCCCAGGAAGCCATGGCGATGCGTGTTTTCCAGGCGCTTGAAACTGCCGCAACGGATCCTTCAACTCACCAACTCTTGCCACGTGATACGATAGACATGCTGCGCAGCCTGCGCCATTGGCTGCTGCCCGGTGGAGATGAAACTACCTCTCTCTTTGAAGAGGATTTACTCCCAACCGAGGATCTTCCCGCCGAAGAACAGGATTTGACCGATCTGTAAAGCCTGATCATGAATGAGCTTCAACGTAAGATCCGCTATCTCTTCGAGGCCTTAATTGCCGGTGACCGGCCATGGGGATGTATCCGGCTTGTCTTTACGGTGCTCGCACTGATGGTGGGACTGGTGATGTTCTTCATTGTCTTTACACCTCTCGTGGATGTAATCTTCCAGGTAGCCCGGGCAATATACCATTTCTTTTTGCATCTATTCCCCGCTGCCCCGCCTACAAGCCCTTACCCGCCTCCACCGAAAGGCCATGTTTATCCGCCACCCCCCTCAACCATCGTCCAATTCATACTCGATGTCTGGTATTCGTTATGGGGTTACCGACGTTATTTCATTGCTTTCTTAGCCGCCATAACGATCGCCTTTTTCGTCGGCGGGCGATATGTGCAGGATATTTATGAATTGGCCAGCTACCGCAAGGGATTGCGCTACGTGTTGACCTCTGTCTTCGGGCTGCTCCGATATCCCCGCTTGATTATCGCCGAAGGCAAAATGCAGCTTCGGCCGGACGAGGTAAACACCCTGAGAGAGATCGGCGGTCCTGGTTTCGTCATCATCCGCCCGGGCAACCTGCTCCTCTTCGAGCGCTTGCGCAGCCCGGCAGCGGTACGTTCAGCAGGTAAACATTTTATTTCACGTTTTGAATCCATCAAGGATGTTGTCTCCCTGGAAGAACAGGATGGCGTATGGCCGAGATCCGTGGCCACAACCAAAGATGGTATCGAAGTCGAAGTAAAGAATACTCGATTCCGTTATCGCCTGTATCCTGGCAGGCGGTATGGTGGTTTTACCAGCCGAACCTGGGAAGAGCCTTATCCATATTCTGCCCAGTCGGTTAAAAACTATGCCTACAATCGGACCATCGATGAAAAAGGCCAGATAAACCCCTGGTTAAATTCCGTCAAGTTCATCGTCGACAACGCCATCACCGAATATATCAACGCTCACACCATCGACGAGTTAACCGCACCGGCTGCAACCGGCGACGACCCGCGCGGCAAGATCAAGCAAACCTTGAATTCTAAACAAGCCCGCAAGAGGTTAAAAGACCTGGGCGCTGAGCTCTTGTGGTGCGAGATTGGCCATTTCGAGATCACAGACAAACGAGTTTCGGCTCAACGCCTGGAAACATGGCAAATGAAATGGGCTGGAAAAGCCGATTTGGTGCGCGCGGAAGGCGAGGCGCGACGGTTGGTATATCAGGAACTGGGAAGAGCCGAAGGCCAGGCTGAGCTGCTTCAAAGTATTGCTCGTTCTCTGGATGAACTTGGGTTGAAGAAAGGCGAAGCCCGTTCCCGCCTGCGCAGCATCGTATTGATGCGCACGGCCCAAATTCTTGAAGCCATGTCCGAACGCTACCGCCTCACCGGAGGTGACTCTACAGGACAAGGCCCGACTGCCAGAGAGTCAGACCTGCCAAAGCTTCCCGGATAAAAGGAGTACCTGATGGCTGTGGAAAACCCGCGTGTGACTTTTGAGGAAGCCTATTGGTGGCTGAACAACTTCGATGCGAAATTTCTACGCCCGCCTCTCTACGAATTGCTTGCGCGCTTCGCGGAGGCCGAAAAAGCCAACGATCGCCAGGCGGTCGAAAGGATCTGTCAACAATTCGTCGGTAGCGAGCTCAATAATCTACGCTCCCCTATCAAAGAGATGGTGGAAAACCTGCACAACGCAGTAAAAATCTGGAATGCCAGGGATATCGAAACAGCTCGTAAGAAGCTCAATGATAGTGGCGGCAGCCACTTACGTAATCCTATTTACTCATATGTATTAAAAATGAGAGAAGCTGTAATTCAGGATCCTGGCTCCGCGTGGGTGTCTCTCGAGCGACTGTATACCATGAGCGGTAAAATCGCTGATGATCGCGAAGCTGGAGAGACGCTGGTAGAATGCGGATGGGCAGCTTACAAGCTGCAGAACCGGGTGCGTGCATTGCAGCTATTCGAGGAAGCCAACCGGCGTTACAACTCGTACATGCATCAAATCGCGGTGGTATATTGGATGATCGGCTTTGTTTATTGGGAGTTATCAGAGCAAAACAAGGCACTGGTAGCCTGGCGAAATTGCGTGACTCGTTTTGAAAAACTGGCCTCGCAGCGAATTATTCAATCTGGAGACGATACAAAATGGTATCAGGAAGTATTAGGACGACTGAACACTTCCATACAATACGTGGTCGAGAATGAAATGTCACGCCGGACGGTTGCTGCTGCGCCGGCGGGAACGGTGATGCAAACAACCCCTCCAACCTCCGGGCCTGTTGAAAAGCAAGCCGAGGTGCAAGCCAAAATACCGGTCACTGGTGTGACTTCTGTCCCGGAAGAAGAGCCGGTCATCACATCCATGGGTGATCTGCTCGAAGCTTTACCGGTTCTCGCCGAAGTACCGGCTGGTCCGTGGAAACAGACTCGCGGCGATCCCAATATCATCGGACAAGTCGAAATCGGCCAGGTATTAATAGACAATGAACCTTATTTTATTAAAAACCTGCGCGGCGGTCATATCATAAGCCTGTCGTCCGTCGGAAAACATGTGGTGGTAAAAATCACGGGGGACAGCATGAACGATACCCAACCGACACCCATTGAGGATGGCGATTATGTACTGCTGCGCCGACAGAACACCGCTCAAGCTGGGGATATTGTCGTGGCGAAAATCTATGATGAAGCAACACGCGGCCCGCTGACTACCATTAAACGTTTCCTTATCGACGGTCACCCTCTCTTAAAAGCTGAAAGTAACGATCCAAAATACGGCAAATTGGACGAAGAATTCCAAATTGATGGACTTGCTGTTGCTGTATTTAAACCAACCCATAAAAAAGGTGAATCGGACACCAAACCTGCATGAATGACAACTTCTCTCCCGCACCAGAAAGACCCGTATTGGTGATCGGTGCAGCAGGAGTGGATATCGTCGGCCTGTTGAAGGGGGATCTAAAACCGGGTACTTCCAACCCTGCTCAGATCCGATCCTCATTCGGTGGCGTAGCCCGCAACGTGGCGGAAAATATTGCACGCCTGGGGCAGCCCGTCGAGCTGATTACTGCCGTGGGGGATGATCCCACCGGCGAACAGCTCTTGCAGCAGATTAGCACGGCTGGGGTGGGGATTTCCGCGGTCATTCAATCAGCTGAGCACCGTACCAGTTCCTATCTGGCAGTAGTCAACACGAACGGGGAGCTGCAATTTGCTCTCGATGATATGCGCGCCATTTCGACTCTGTCAGCCGAATATTTACGCGGGAAAGAGGCTCTTTTCGAGCAAGCGTCGCTACTCTTTCTCGATGCCAATTTATCCAAAGATACGTTACGCACCGCTTTCACGCTGGCGCGTCGCTACCGCCTGCCCGTATGCGCTGACCCTACCTCTATAACCCTTGCTACCCGCCTCCAACCCTACCTGTCACGCCTGCATCTGATCACCCCCAATATTGCGGAAGCATCCATCCTTTGCGGGCAGACTTACTCTGCCAGGCCGCGCATGGCGATCGAGGCCGCCAAATGCCTGGTAAGCCAGGGTGTCAAGATTGCCATCGTTACTCTGGCGGAATTCGGTGTTTGTTATGCCACATCCGAGACCTCCGGGCATATTTCAGCGATCCGCAGCGAGATCGTTGATCCCACGGGTGCAGGGGATGCCCTCACAGCAGCCGTGATCTTTGCCTTGTTGAATAATATCTCGCTCGATGACGCAGTCCGCCTGGGTGTTTCCGCGGCCTCGTTCACCTTGCGGCATCGCGGCGCCGTGGTGCCCCACCTGTCGCTTGAAAAATTGTATGATCAGTTGGTGATCTGATTTACCATCTCCATGCCATTACCATCCCATTTCCACCTGAATCACGAAGTTGCCCGCGCCCTGGCGTCCGGTGCACCCATTGTGGCGCTCGAGTCCACCGTAATTACCCACGGGCTGCCCTATCCAGACAACCTGCAATTAGCGCAAAATATGGAACGCACCGTGCGCGAACAAGGAGCTACACCTGCTACGATTGCGGTACTGGATGGCAAAGTGAATGTCGGCTTGAATACCACCCAGCTTGAGCGTTTAGCGCTGGGAAAAGCCATTCGGAAGATCAGTGTGCGGGATTTCGCCCCAGCAATTATCCAAAAGGCCATCGGCGGCACCACGGTGGCAGGCACGCTGGTGGCTGCCCATGCCGCAGGCTTGCGCGTTTTTGCCACCGGAGGTATCGGCGGGGTTCACCGGCAAGCGTCGGCGGGGATAGGCCACCCAGCGGGTAATAACCAATCCTTCGATATCTCCACCGATCTCACCCAGCTCGCCCGCACCCCCTTGGTAGTAGTCTGCGCTGGAGCCAAGGCGATCCTCGATCTGCCGGCAACATTGGAAATGCTGGAAACGCTAGGGGTACCCGTGTTGGGTTACCAGACCGAAGAGTTCCCGGCTTTTTACTCACGCAGCAGCGGGCTGCCGGTAAGTGCCCGCGTTGAAACACCGCTGGAGATCGCCGAGATTGCACGAACCCATTGGCAGATGGGGTTAAACAGTGCGGTATTGGTTGCCAACCCTCCGCCCGAGGAGCAGGCGCTTTCCCCGGAAACAGTTGACGGAGCGATCCAGCAGGCATTAGATGAAGCCCTGGCGCAAGGTATACGCGGCCAGGGAGTAACCCCCTTCCTGTTAAAGAGAGTCAGCGAATTGACCGGGGGAGACAGCCTGCGTGCTAACCTGGCCTTGCTGCTCAATAACGCCCGGCTGGCCGCGCAAATTGCCAGCGTATTGGCACAGCCCGGGCAGAGAACGGTTTAAGGGGTTCAGATAGAAGTAACCGCGCCCGAGTGGGCGTATAGGTGGGCATGTGGGTGAATGTAGCTGTGGGGGGAGCAGGCGTATAAGTCGGCGCATGTGTAAATGCGATGGTGGGCGGTGCAGGGGTATAGGTTGGGGCGTGCGTGAGGGACGGCTTGGGCGTCCATGTAGGGGGCCGCGGCGTATATGTCAGCGTTATGGTTGGCGTAGGAGAAGGACTGCGCGTGTTCGTAAGGGTACGCGTGGGGGTCGCGGTGCGAGTGGGCGTGAGTGAAGGTGTAATGCTAGGAGTGCGCGTGGGGGTGGGCGTGAGTGAAGGTGTAATGCTGGGAGTGCGTGTGGGGGTGGGCGTGAGTGAAGGTGTAATGCTGGGAGTGCGCG
>Ga0315274_10008114_pt1 | contig 15204 bp, 10 predicted proteins | sample YL17G02_20_MG_FD_203700 | JGI IMG/M metagenome (GOLD analysis project Ga0315274, IMG submission 203700) | Sediment microbial communities from Yellowstone Lake, YNP, Wyoming, USA - YL17G02_20 | ecosystem: Environmental > Aquatic > Freshwater > Lake > Sediment | place: USA: Wyoming | collected... | reverse complement strand
CGGCGAGCGGCATCACCGCATCGAGGCGGTCGGGATCGGCGGAGGCCGAGTTGATCATGGCCGGGACCCCAAGTTCCTGGCAGCGGCGCAGGCCTGCCTCCAGAGCGGCGGCATTGATCGTGTCGAGCGACAGAGGGACGTCGGCGACGGCATGGACTGTGTCAACCATCCAGGGCATGGTCTGGGTGCCGTCCTTCTTGCGTGGGCCGGTGTTGAGGTCGAGCCTTTGTGCACCGTTCGAGACCTGCACCCTCGCCAGTTGCTGGAGATAGGCCGGCTGGCGGTTGTCGATGGCGTCTCGCACGCGCCGGTTCAGTATCTGGATGTTCTCGCCGATCCTCAGCAGCACGTATCCTCCTCCGCGCCCGTAGGCGCCGTTAGTCGCCGATTATGTCGATGCGACGGAGAAGAGCGCATCCCGGCAGCAGCGAATCTCCGGCGCCTATCTCGACCTGTCGCTCTCCCCCGTCGCAGCCGATCACTGCCCGCACCTCTCCGCCTTCCCGGGCAGGGACAACTGCCATGCCACACTCGCCGCACCCAGCGCGCCCAGGGGCTCCGTCAGGCAGCCGCGGCCCCCAGGGGCCGGTGAGCCGCGCGTAGGGCCTTCGCTCGGACGGCGCCTGCAGCCGGAACACTCTCAGCCGGTCATCGCGGAAGACTTCGTCCTGCCCGGCGAGCAGTCGCTCGGCCAGAGCTATCGTCCGCTCGCGCTCCTCGCCGCCCGGCATCTGGTAGTAGTCTAGGACCACGTAGCGCAGGCCAACGTCCGCGCCTATGGTAGCAAAAGTCGCGGCATCGGGGAAGGCCAGAACGTCCTCGTTCAGCGCCCGCAGTTGCTGCAGGCCAGGGTATTGCTCCACGGGCGCCAGCGGGTTGCGTCGCGAGGTGTAGCCTGCCAGCAGCGGCCGGCCGTGCACTGTCTGGTAGAGCAGGTATTGTGGCCGGTCCCAGTTGGCGGGCAGGTTGAGCAGCGCCCCCGCCTCTCGGTCCTTTGCCAGAGAGACGTACCAGGCCGGCGTGTCCGGTGTCGAGGTCGGGTAGGGAGCGGGAAGGTACTCGAAGACAACCAAGGCGGCAACCAGGGCCGCGACGGCCCGCGCTCGACGGCCCGGCAGTCTCGTCAAACCCATGCCGGCCAGCACTGCCAGCGAAAGCGTCAACAGCAGGCTGAATCGACTGACGGAACGGGCGATACCCAGGAAAGGAACCGCCTGGTAGAGCAGCAGGTGCGGCAGCACGATCGGCCGCCCCAACAAGCTCACCACCTTGCCGCCGACGTGCAGCAGCGGCCCCAGCGAGAGCACCCAGAAGGCGAGCGCCGCCCAAACGAATGGCCGCGAACCCTCCCCACCGCGCCACCAGCCGATGCCGGCTAGCACCAACGGCACGACGCCGAGGTAAAGCATGTGTTCGGACGTGCTGGCAGAGAAGCCGCCGGCGATCTCTCGAGCCCATCGGCCCCACAGGGGATGCATCTCCTGCGGCAGGAAGTAGGCCATCAGGTCGGCCGACAGGGCCGGCATCTGCGCCGGGTCGGGCACCATGTAGTTGTCCCGCAGAGCTTCCCGAGCCATTGGCAGAAGCAGGGGCGAGAGCAATAGCAGCGTGGCGGCGCCCACGGCCGCGCCTACCAGCCAGTAGCGCCAGGCTCGCCGGCCAGCGCGCCGGCCGTGCCATCCGCTCCAGAGCAGCGTCAGCAGGCCGAGGTAGAGGAGGTTGTACCAATCCACGAGCGCCGAAAGAAGCAGGAACAACACCGACAGCACCGCTCTGCCGATCGCGGCCCGGCGGTCCCCATCGTCGATGGCGTGGTACAGCCCTAGGAGCGTCAAGCAGTAGAAGGGAAGCCACTGGAAGGCGAACACCTGCATGTGCCCGAGCAGGTGGGCGAAGTGGAAGGGCGAGAAGGCGAAGACGACGCCGGCGACGAAGGCGGCCGCTCGTGCCGCCGCGTCCCGGCGACCGATGGCCCGCAGCGCCAGCAGGTAGGCGCCCAGGCCGCCCAGGGAGAATGAGGCCAACGCGACGGCGTTGTAGGCGGCGACCAGCCCAACTGACTCTTGTACAGGCAGCGAGAGGACGCCGTTCGGGATATTGAGGGTGTGGAAGTAGAGGCTGACCCCGGCGGGATAGTCGAGCAGGCGCGTGTACCATGGAGAGGCGCCGAGCACGAGCAGCGCTCGCCGCACCCACCACAGGTTCCAGTAGTTCTGCCAGCCATCGAAGCCATCGCCGGGAATGGCCGAGAGCAGCTTGAGGGGCAGAGGCCAGGCCATCATCAGGCCCAGGCTCCCATAGCCTAGGACAAGCAGCCCGTAGCGCCTCGCCGGCTGCGAGGGCCTCACGGCCCGGAGCGCTCCGCCAAGAGAGCCTGCATCGTCGGGAAGCGCGTGATATCGGTGTGGGGCAGGAACATTGCGGCAGTGAAGGCGTCCATGAAGCGGTTGTCGGCACTTAGCTCGAGGTAGGTCATCATCGCCCCGATCTCGTCCACGCGGCGGCGCCGGCCGCGGTTGGCCAGGCACTGGTAGGCGCCGGCCGCCGAGGTGTTGCCCAGGAAATGGAAGCGATCCCAGGGCAGGTCCGGCATCAGGCCAATCTGGGTCGCCTTCTCCACGTCGATGTACTGGCCGAAGGCGCCGCCAATCAGCACCCGCTCCACGTCCGCCAGCTCCGTGCCCACGCTCTCCAGGAGCACGGTGAAGCCGGCGTAGATGGCGGCCTTGGTCCGCACCAAGTTCTCGATATCGACCTCGGTGATGACTATGTCCTGATCGCCGCCAGTCTCGCTCGCCCAGGCCACCACGTACTCCGCCCCATGGTCGCCCAGGCGCACGCGCGGCGTATGCAGGTTCTTCTGGATGCGACCACCGCGGCTGATCACGCCGGAGACGAACATCTCGGCTAGCAGGCCAATCATCCCCGAGCCGCAGACTCCTCGCGGCGGAACGTTGCCCAGCACGCGCCAGCTCGGCTCATACCGATCGTCGATCCACACAGCATCGATGGCTCCCGCTGCCGCTCGCATACCGTGGCGCACTCCACTGCCCTCGAAGGCAGGGCCGGCCGAGCAGGCGCAGCAGACGAGGAAATCGCGGTTCCCCAACGCCATCTCGCCGTTAGTGCCGACGTCGATGAACAGCGATACCCGTTCATCATCCGCCATGCCCGACGCCAGCACGCCGGCAGTGATGTCCGCACCGACGTAAGCGCCCACCGAGGGCAGGCAGTCCACCGTCGCCTCGGGGTTCACCTGCAAGCCGAGCGCCCTTGCCCGCACCGGCACCGCGTGCGTCATCGCCGGAATGTAGGGAGTCAACCGGATCGGCTGCGGGTCGATACCCAGGAAGAGCTGAACCATTGTAGTGTTGCCTGCCACCGTGGCGCGCATGATCTGCGAAGCAAGGATGCGTCTGCTTGCTGCCAACTGCTGAATCAGCCCGTTCAGCGTGTCCAGCACCAGGCTCTGCAGTTGCTGCATTCCCCCTTCGCGTCGCGAGTAGATGATACGGGAGATGATGTCCTCGCCGCAGGAGATCTGGGCATTGTACGTGGACGCCGAGCCTACCGAGCGGCCGGTCTTGAGGTCCACGAGATGCACGACATTGTTGGTGGTGCCAATATCAATGGCTACCCCGTACAGCCGAGCCGACTGGTCGCCCTCAATTATGTCGATGAAGCGGTGGCCGCGGCCATCTGGCTCTTCCTCAATCGTCGCCGTCACCCGCCAGTCGGCATCGCGCAGCACGCGACCCATTTGCCGGACGAAAGGCAGGCTGGCCTCGGCCCTGGTGTAGTTGCAATCGGTGCTGAGCTGCCGGCGCAGACGGTCGAGGTCGGCAGTATTGTCCTCCAGGCTGGGTGGAGCGATCTCCAGGTAGCAGCGTCGTACCGCGGGATCGGGGGGGACGACGAAGACCTCGGGGCTGGCGACCTTCTCCGAGAGTCGCACGGCCGGTACCACCGTGCGCTCCATCTCCTCCTGCTCTGGGACGAAAACAACGGCATCACCCTTGAGCACGGTCTGGCAGGCGAGGGCGTAGCCGCGCTCCTCTAGCGCGGGAGGCAGCTTCACTGAGGGCCGCCGGCTGACAGCGCCGTGCTCGACGATGACCAGGCAGCGGCCGCAGCGGCCTTGTCCGCCACAAGGCAGGTTCGCGCGCAGCCCCGCCCTCTTGGCGGCATCGGACACGATCGTCCCGACCTCCACCTCGATGACCGTCCCCGACGGACGGAAGACGACGATGCACATCTCTCGCTTGGGCTCTCTAACGTCTGTACTCATGCCACCAGACCCCTGCGCAGTGCCGACAGTACCCTTTCCCGGATCGAGGCCATCGTCCCCGAGCGACGGGACAGCCAGTAGGCGACCGAGCCACCCAGGGCGGCGCCGGCGAGCACGTCCAGCGGATAGTGTACGCCGCTGTAAACCCGGCTCAGACCCCAGGCTGCGCCCAGGCACAGGGCCAGAATACCAGGTTTCCTCGCGCCGAGATAGATGGAAACGCCCACGGCGAAGGCGAACGTCACCGGGTTGCTGGGGCAAGAGGAATCCCACGGCCGATAGAAGATGAGGTTCACACCGGGGACTGCGTCGAACGGACGAGGCCGGAAATACGTCAGGTTCACCAGCTTCAGCACCACGTTGGCCACGAATTGCGCCGCGACGGCGTTCACGACCGTCGCCGTATGGCGCCGGCGCTCACCGCCGTCTCTGCCCGAGAACCAGAGCCAGACGAGCAGCAGTACAATAGCAGTAGGCACGAGGTAGTCGTTGACTACCAGACGCGCCAGTGCGTCGACTAGCTCGGAGCGCCCCGCCAAGCCGTTAACCAGGTAGAAGAGCTGCCTATCGAGCGCTTGCAGCATCGGCTTCTCCAGAACGAGCCAGCCACTCACTTACGAGCCGCGGCGCGTGCTTGAGCACGAGCTCCTGATGCGAGCAGGGGCTGAGGAACCGCACGTCCGTCCCGCAGAGGGCAGCCTCGCCTATCACGCCGTCCGGTTGGAAGAAACCGTCACCATGCGAGAGGCAGAGAGCGGCACGGCCTCTCAGGCGCGCCAGGGCCTCACCTGCCCGCAGGCGCTGCGCGAAAGCGCGGCGCCCCCAGCGGCGGCGCCAGCGCCAGGCTTCCGGCAGGGACATCTCTCGCAGCAGCAGGAGCCCTTCGGAGATGGATTGGGGGCCCAGCGCAGGGGCTATGGCCAGCACCAGAGACACATGTTCGTCTTCGCAGGCAGCCCGCAGCGCCAGATCGCCGGCCAGCCCAAAGCCGATCACCACCAGCATCGCAGGCTGAGGACCGGCGCAGTGGCCGCAGCGCGACACGGCCATCGGCACATAGGCGAGAGCGTCAGGATAGACCGGCGAGTCGTCGGCCCACGAGACCAGCCCACAAGCAAAGCCGGAGCGCACCACGGCCGCTGCCGTTGGCGCAACGGCCTCAGGCGCTAGGTCCGGGTCCGGCAGCAGCACCACCAGCCCGCGCGGCGTCTCGGGCGGGCGTTCAAGCCGACAGTAGCAGCCCCCGACAAGTGGCTGCTGTCCCTGAGGCGCCGGAGCGCGCCAGCGCCCTGGCGCCGGGCAGAGCAGACCGCCGGCCAGCGAAAGCGCCAGCGCCGTCATCGTCCCCGCGCCGAACATCGCGATGAGCTCAGTACCGGCGAGGCCGGGCGAAAGGTAGTCCGGTGTGGCGACGACGAACCGGGCCGCTCCACCGGCCAGACAAAGGCAAAGGGCACCCCAAGCGAACTCCCTTCGCCAAAGGCGCCCTCCTATCTGCAATCCCCGCAGTCCGGCGACCGAGGCCGCCGCCTGGATCACGCCTAGCGCCACCACCACGACAAGAAGGTAGTAGTGTCGGGCGACGTAGGCAGGGTAGAGGTTCAGCACAGCCCTGATATAGGCTAGCCGACTACCGCCACGTCTTCAGGTAGGCCGGCAAGTCGATAGCCTCCCGAGGCCCCACCAGTATCTGCCAGCCTTGCAGCTCGTCCTCCAGCTCGCCGGACAGGCTGGCGACGAAGCCAGGAAGGACGATCTTGCGGTGCAAGATCTTGTCCGCCACATTGAAAGTCTTGACAGCCTTGGCGATGGTCTCGGCGTCGAACTTGCCGGCAGCCCAGGCTGTAAGCACCGATAGGCCTTCGGCGTCGGCGACGAGCAGCCAGGCAGGCGTACCGGACGCTTCAACCTCGCCCGAGACGCTGAAGTAGGTGAGCGAGAAGTTGGTGGTTACTAACAATGGCGACTCGGGCGTGACGGCGCCGATCTCGTATAGGCCTGGCGACACCTGGATCGGCTTCTGCGGGTCGGTGTACATGTTAAGCCGCAACGTCAACAGGACATAGGCCGTCGCGGCGTCGAAGCTATCCAGGACGACCACGCCAGCGTACTTGGCAATATCTTGCGCCGCGCCGAGCACCTCGGCTTCGAGGCTGACACCATTGCCGGGCAAGGAGATCAGCGGATAGCCCAGGGCGCGGTAGTTTCTGCGGAGAGCCAGGCGCCGCAGCGCGGTGAACTGGCGCAGGCGCTCACCGAGGCTGGCGGCCCGAGCGTCGAGCACGATCTCCTCGACGCCCGCTTCCTTCAGGAGCTGCGTCAGCTCGGCGAGCTCGCCTAACGTGGCGGCGCTCGCCACCAACGGCACCTTGCTCTCGGTGGCGACGGCCGCCACCTCCTGCCAGTTTGCTCTGTCGGCGGTGCAGAGCAGCGGACGAGGGCTGGCATTGGCGAGGCCGGCGCGGAGGGCGACGGCGCTGTCGGCGATGAGCACCATCGGCGCCCCGCCCGCGCCCCGACGCGCGGAGGCGACAGCGTCGGCGAACCGGCGAGCGTCTCCATTCGTGGCCTGAACGGCCACACCCGCGAGCCTTAGCTGCATGCCGACGCGCTCGACGGAGTAGGAGGCGACCTGGCGCGCCTTCTGCTCAATCGACTCTGCAGACTCATCGTCGCGCAGGCGCACGAAGATGCCAGGCGCGTTGTAGAAGGTCTTCTCGTGACGGTACATCACCGTCTCGTTGCCGACCTGCACCGCGTGCTCGCCCTCGCCAATCTTGACCAAGCGTATCGGTGGCGCCGCCGATTCCTCGAGCGCGGCTTTGGCGTCCTCTGATACGTATGGGCATTGCGAGAGCTCGGCCTGTTTGGCGGCGAGCTTCATGGCGAACGCTAGGCAGGTGGGGTAGCCGCACTCCTTGCAGTTCGTCTTGGCCAGCAGCTTGTATATGGCAAGGCCTGACAGAGCCATGGTCAACTCCTCACTGACGCATCAATACGGCGATGTTTTCCTTGACCAGGGCCACCGCCTGAGGGTGCTTGAGGACAAGGATGTCGGCGCCGCTCTGTAGTAGTGAGCCGGCTGTGACTGCCTCCCAAAGAACTGCCCGTCGCTGCGAATCGCCCCATTCCGCGGGCAAGCCTTCGCCACCGCGCGTTTCCTTCTGGCGCCACGTCTCGTGGCCCGCGAAGCAAATCATCGGCTGCTGTGTCATCTCATCGCCCTGCAAGGCGGCCAGGCGCAGGCGCTCCATCACGGAGTAGGTGTACTCCAGCCCGTAGCCGAGCGCGCCGGTGGTCGGGTCCATGAGGACGCGATCGAGCGGTAGGTTCATGTCGCGGATGAGGATGTTGAGTTGCTTGGCGAGGTTCACATCGATGGGGGTGGCCGCGATTACCGCATGGCCGTTGGCCATGGCCGCGGCGACAATCGTGCGGTAGTTGCCTTCCTCGCAGCGACCGAGGGCCAGGCGCTCGCCAGCGGTAGCGTCCGCCACCGCCACGAGCAGCTCGTTATCGCGCGCCGCCACTCCGGGGCCCACCACGATCAGGGGCAATCCGGTCGCTCCAAGGATAGCCTTCACGCGTGCCACGAGGTCGGATGGCCGCAGTGAGCGCTCGCTGCCGTCCTGCACTTTCAGCAGAATCAGCTCGGCTCCCAGTTGCTCCGCCTTCGCGGCCCAAGCGGCCGGGTCGGCCACGACATCGCCCCAAGCCTCGGCCAAGAGCGGAGAGATGCCATCAGGCGCTGACTCGTTGATCTCAATGGCAACACGCGGTTGGTTAGGTGTTTTCCCTTCGAAGAAGAGGAAAGGCAGGCTCGTCTGCCCACCTACGGTGACTACGCTATCGCGGGTGCCGCTAGCATCTGGACCGGCGCCAAGGGTGACCTGGCGCACGGCTCCCCGGAACTTCTCGACCGGTATCTCAACCGTTACCGGCATGATCTCTCGCTCCTTGTGAACTCTGGTTCTGTACTAGCCCTAGGAGGGCAAGTCCTTGGCGACGATCTGAGCGCCCGTAGCGGAATTGCAGACGATAATGTCGGTGTGTATTCCCGTCGCCGCCTCGTAGCGTTCGGAGACAGACGCCACGAATCGACCTACCTCCCCGTCCTCGACCACAGCGACGACGCAACCGCCCCAGCCGGCGCCCGTAACGCGCGCGCCGACGCAGCCGGCGCTCTCGCGCGCCGCCGAAACCATTGCCTCGACTTGGGGCACGCTGATCTCGTAGTCGTCGCGGGCGCTGGCGTGCGCCGCGTCCATGAGCTGCCCGAAACGCAGCATGTCACTGGCTTCGAGAGCGCGCACACTCTCGAGCACGCGTTCGTTCTCGCTCATCACGTGCCGACAGCGCCGGCGCACCAGATACAAACGAGCTGGGTCAACCCGGAAGCTCGGCGGCATGTCCCGAGCCACCGCGTCGACCACGCCCCGGTCGATAAGTTCTTGGCCGGTGATGGACTCGGGCAACACCTCTTCGATCAGCGACTCCACCTCGGACTCCGTCAGGCCGAGGGACTCGGCCGAGGCGTCGCGCAGGTTACGCACTTCAGGGTAGCGCTGTCTGATCAGGTAGGCTCCGACTCGGCACTCGAAGACCCGGGTGTTGAACTCAGAGCGCGTGTTCTCGTGTCGCACACCGGTACTGCAGACGACGATGCGGAAGCCATCCGGCAGGGGAATTCGGGCCGAGCGGTAGCGGCCCGGCGCCTCCGGGCGGCAGTCGAGGAAAAGCGCGTGACCGCCACGGCCCAGGATCGAGGCGAACTGGTCCATGATGCCTCCGCGCGTGCCCACGTACCATTCCGCCTGGGAGGCCAGCTCGGCGAGCTGTTCGCCCGAGACGTCCAAGTCGTTGCCGTCGGCCAGCGCCACTGTCGCGACAACCGTGAGCGACGTCGATGAGCTGAGCCCGACACCGATGGGCGTGCCGAAGGGCTGCCGGCCGGAGACTACTATGTCCATGCCACGCAGCGGGCGCCCGGCGTGCTGCGACAGCTTCTGCGCCGCTCCCCGGATGAAATTGCTCCAGTGGCCGACCGGCCCGCTAGGGATGCTCTCGCTAACCTCGAACTCGAAGGCCTCGTAGCGTTCCGGCTGCACGTTCGCGGCGCGCACCATCTGGCCCTGCCGCGGCCGCCCGACGATTACGATGTCTCGGTCTATGGCCGTGGGCATGACGTAGCCCTGATTGTAGTCGGTGTGCTCACCGATGAGGTTGACGCGTCCCGGCGCTCTGTAGACGCGCACCGATCCGGGCCCAAACGTCTCGCGGAAGCGCTCGACCGCCTCCAAGTAGCGCGCGCACTGCTGGCCCAGCGCCCCGTCGTGGTGGGCGTAGACTGGCTCAAGCAATGCGCGCAACGAGTCCTCGCTGATCAATGGCGCCCTCCGCCAAGCCTCTGACGACGGCGCATTATAGGTGTAACGGCCTCGTGCGCCAACTGAGCTTTCTGCGCTAGCTAGAACAGTGGATCCATCGTCAGCGCCGGGTGGCCCTTCTCCTCCAGATAGGCGAGCAACTCGTCCACCGTGGTGGCGACGCGCTCATCGGCGATTGCGTCCAGAAGCTTGGGCGCGCCCTCGCGCTCGGCCGTCACTTTCAACTCCTGCTCCATCTCCGACTTCAGGTTGCTGGACATCCAGACGACGCGCTTGAGCCCACCATCGGCGCGGACGAACTTCTTACTCAGTAGGAAGTACTTGCCGATCCCCATGACGCCAGGCGTCTGCAGCCCGCCTCCCGCCATGCCGGCCAGCGTGCTGAAGGTCATACCGGCAGGCGTCATGCTCGGATCCTCGCGGGAGACTACCATGAAGCCGTTGGCTTCGGGGACCACCATCAGGATGCACTCGAAACAGCCGCAGGCGGTCATGGGGTTCTCCATGGCCGAGTAGAGCGCGACCTGCTCGACGCTGCGGTTGGAGTGATCGCGCACGAACTCGTTCGACCCGGTGTAGTACCCCTTCCACTCGTCCGTGCACTCGCCCTTAGGGATCGGTTGGTTGGGCCCGGTCGGGTTGATCTCAAACGAGGCACGACAGTCGAGCCAGTTGTAGGCACCGCACAAGCCCAGGCGCTCCGGGGAGACGACGCAGACGTGATTCGGCGCGAAGCTCTGGCAGAGGGTGCAGGAGTAGAAGACGTCCACCGCTTCGTCCGTCATATCCTCCAGGCGCTGGTTGCGGTGGTTGTAGGAGGCGCGGGCCTCCTCCAGAGTACGGTCGAACAGCCCAGGCTCAGTGATGATCTTCACCTGCACCTTGTCCAGGATGGCGCCGAACTCGCCGTGCATGCGGGTGTAGAGGATGTCCCCGAAATGGCGCAGGTTGAAGCCCTTCTCGGCCGCCGTCTTGCTGACGCGTATCCAGGTAATGTCGCGCTGGCCGATGTGCTGGATGCCCGAGGCGCCGTTCACGAAGTAGTGAATCTGGCGCTCGAACACGGGCTCGAAGTCCTGCTGCATGCGCCGCCCGGCCACCTCGACGAGAATGCCCATGTTCATGGCACCGCCCTCGGGCACTCCCTCGAAGCCGGAGCCAATCACTTCGATCCTGCCGTCCTCGACCTCGTTCATTTCCAGCATGCGCAGGTACTCAAAGGCGCGCGAGGCACGCCCGCCGAACTCCACGCGCATGTCGGCCTTGCGTACGCGCTCGCCCTCGAACGCCGAGCCGTATGCCACTGGGATGGGCACATCCGCGACGCGCACCTTGACGCCGCGCACCTCGATGCAGCGCTGCACCAGACGCCGCGCCCGCTCGATGTCGTTCGCTCCCCCGATGTCGTCAAAGGGCATGGATATGACGTGCTCGTAGGTCGTGACGCCCGTCGGCCTGATCTCCGGGATCACCGTGTCGGCAATGACGGGGAAACCGTAGTTGATGGCGCCGGCCGCCGTGGCGTACTTGAGGTCGTCTACCTCACCCAAGGCCAGCACGAAGGCGAACACGCGCGCCTTGTTGTAAAGCAGAATCTCGCGCGTCTGGCCGCCCTTCAACCCGCCGAAAGTGAGCGCGGAACGAGTGGCGAAGCCGAGCGGGTAGATGGCCGAGATGGTATCTGTGCCAAAGGGCACAATGTAGGTGTCGTAGCCCATCTCGACGCCCTCTTCCTGCAGTTGGTCGATGATGCTCCGCCCGTTCACGTTGCCGCACAGGAAGACGAGGATGTTCCGCTGCTGCAACTGGCGGACAATCTCGACCGCGACCTCGTTCGACTTGGCGCAGCCGACGATCGCCGCGAAGCCGGGCATGCGGCCGTCCACCAACTGGATGCCCCAGGCGCGCAGTTGTATGTCATCGATCGGCCCGTTCAAGCGCCCGGTAGCGCCTTCCTTCTCCATCTCCGGGCTGGTGAAGCTGCCCGCGGTAGCGCGGAAGCCGGCGCGGACTTCGGGCTGCAGACCATAGGCGAAGCGCACCGCCTCGATCGTCTCCTCGGCGAAGAGCGTGGCGACCCCTGCGTCTAGAGTCTCGCCCAAGTAGGGCATCCACAGGCGTTCGGTCGGTAGCGGGCTGAGCAGCTTGTGCGCCTCCTCCATTACCGGCAAGAGGTCGCCGAGCTTCTTGACCTCACGGCCGGTGAAGCCGTAGATCACCGGCAGGTAGTATGCGGTATTGGTGAAGGCGACTTCTTTGTCCGCGCCCAGGTCGGCAATGGCGCGGTTGAGCATCTCCGTGGCCTCTGCTACCACCAGGCTGGAACCGCGTAGGGCTCTTGTTGCTATGTACTTCGACATCTTGAGAATGCTCCTAGCACCAATAGTCCGTGCCTACTCGGCCACCGGCTTGCGGCTGTACAGACTTCGGCTCCCAGCCGGAATGCTGAGCCAATCGGCCATGGCGCGGTCGCCACTCTGTCCGTAGCGGTTCGGCCGGTATTCCTCCAGCCCCAGCGCATCGCGCTTCGCATCGATGTACGCCAGCGCCTTCTCGATGAGCTTGTCGTAGTCCGGCTCGAAGTCCAACGAGCCGCCCACCATCTCGGGCCACTCACGCGTCATGATGTCGACTACTTCGTCGCTGCCCGACACCGGCGAGCGCACGCCGAAGAGCACGTTGACGCCCGAGGCAGCGAAGTAGGTGCCGATGGAGATCGCCTTCTCGGACATCCACTCGGGGCAGACGCCGACGCCAGGGATGTCGCTGATGTCCTGGCCCAAGCCGCCCTCGATCGCCATCTGCGTCAGCACTGTGAGGATGCGAGAGTTGTCGACGCAGGAGCCAACGTGCAGCACGGGCGGGATGCCCACGGCCTCGCAGACCTCGCGCAGGTTGTTGCCGACCCTGTCCCAAGCTTCAGGCGAGAGCAGGCCGTACTTGGCACTGCCGATGGCGGCGCAGCCGGTGGACGCGACGAGCACGTCGTTGGCCAACAGCGTCTCGATGACCTTGGTAATGCCCACATCCTGTGGCACACAGGCGTTGTTGCAGCCCACGACACCGGCGATGCCGCGAATGCGCCCCTGCATGATGGCGTCATTGAGCGGGCGGAAGGAAGCCCGGAAGCTGCCGCCGAGCATGTAGTTGATGTACTCGTGGGAGAAGCCGGCTACTAGCCCTTCCTTGGCCTTGGGAATGTGCGTCTCGCCGCGGTTGGGGTAGTTGTCGATCGCCGTGCGCACGATCCGCTTGGCGATGTCGTAGGCGTGCTCCTCGTCGAATTCGATGTGCGTGGCGCCCCTGATGTGCGCCTTGGGCGAGGTCGTGATCAGCTTGGTATGAAAGCTGTCGGAAAGGCTGCTCAGCCCTTCCATGATGCACTGTATATCGACGACCATTGCCTCAACTGCACCGGTCATGATCGCCAGCTCCTGATGCAGGAAGTTGCCGGCTACCTTCACACCGTGACGCATCAGCACCTCGTTCGCCGTGCAGCAAATGCCCGACAGGTTGATGCCTTTGGCCCCCTTCTCTTTGGCGTAGGCGATCAGCTCCGGGTCTTGAGATGCTAGCGCCACCATCTCGGAGAGCGTCGGCTCGTGGCCGTGGATGACTATGTTGACCTCGTCCTCACTAAGCACGCCAAGATTGGCGGCGGAGGTCACCGGGCCGGGTGTGCCGAAGAGGACATCACTCACATCGGTGCCAATCATCGATCCGCCCCAGCCATCGGCAAGAGACGTTCGCAAGCTGTGTTTGAGGAGGCTGCCGGCATCCTGGTCCATTCCGGCATGCGTGCGCCCCATGCTCTCCACGATTTCACGGTCGATGCCGCGCGGCACGATGCCGAGGTCGCGCCAAACGCGCTGACGCCTCGGAGTCGCCCGGCCAATGAAGTTGAGCTCGCCCTTCTGGCGCCCGAAGTCCTCGAGCAGCTTCAGCCCTACCTCTTCGGCCAGCTTCCGTGTGTCCTTCCCTTGGGCCTCGATGCCCAGGGCTCCCGCCACGGCACGCAGCTTCCCCTCGTCGCGGATCTGGTAGCCTTGGGCTTCACCGCGCGCGACGGCGAGCAGGGAGAAGACCATGTCGCGACCGTGGTCAGAGTGCGACGCCGTTCCCGCCGCGACCATCCTCAGGAAGTTGCGGCCGACTACCGTGCTCGCCGTAGCACCGCAAACGCCGCGTATGGTCTTGCCCACCAGGCGGCACGGTCCCATGGCGCAGTTGCGACAGCACAAGCCTTGAGCGCCAATAGGGCAGGGCCTGATCTCTTGTGCGCGGGTGAAAGCCGAAGACAGGCCCTTCTCCTCGGCCCGCTGTAGCATCTCAAGCGCTGCGGAGTCTCTGCTTCTGGTCTCTGCCACCTTATCCTCGTTTCAATCCTCACCCGGCGACGAGGCCGGATGCAACAGCGAAGCTGCCAGCGGCAGCCCAAATCATACCTATGTGGTATTCTAATACTTCCTGAAGTCCCCCGCCATTCTGGCGTCTGCCGGGTTAGTGCGCGTGACACGCGCCGTGCCTCGCCGCCAGGCAGAGCCGTCACCGGGGACGGCCGTCTCGAGTGCTTCCTCCGCCCCTTCCTGGACGTAGCCTGCTTGGGAGAGGGCAGCGTCTATGGCCGCGGCGCTTACTTCACCGGGCTCGAAGGTGACTTCCACCTGCCTGTCCATAGAACTGGCCCGGACTTCCCGAACGCCCTCGATCGCCAGCAGCGACTCGCGCACTCGCTGCACGTGATGGTCCGCGTACATGCGCGGTATGGTCAGCACGATGCTCTCCGCCACTACCACCTCCCGTGAGCAGCCAACAGGAACGGTCAGCGCGGGCACCCGCTCGCCAGCCAACGACGCGGTGCTGTGCGCCGTCCACGAGCGACAGCGTCGTCGCGATGGACTGCGGATCACACACCACGCCTCAGCTTGCCTCTGGGTGCCGGGCGCTGACCGCCCATCCGCTCTTGCGGACGGAACCAACCTTAGAACAACCCTAGAACTCGTCCGTCCTCCCCCAAGTCCACATTCATGAATGCGGGCCTGCTAGGAAGGCCCGGCATCGTACGCATTTCACCGCACAGCGGGTAGAGGAACCCGGCGCCCACCGAAGCGCGCACGTCGCGTATGGGCAGACTGTAGCCCTTCGGCGCGCCCTTGAGCGTCGGATCGTGCGACAGCGATAGGTGAGTCTTCGCCATGCACATGGGCAGCTTATCATAGCCCAGCCGGGTGAAGAGCGCGATCTTAGCCTCGGCATCGGGGCTATACTCGACCCTGCCGGCCCCGTAGATCTTGGTGGCCACGGCTTCGATCTTCTCCTTGATCGAAGCGTCCAGCGGGTAGAGGAACTCGAACCGGCTGGGCTTCTCGCAGGCAGCCATGACCGCCCGCGCCAAGTCGGTGGCACCAGCGCCCCCATGCGCCCAATGCTCGGCCTTCACGGCGTCCTCGGCGCCCGCCTGAATGGCCGCCTGCCGGATGAACTCCAGCTCGGAGTCCGTGTCGGTGGCGAAGGCGTTCACGGCAACCA
>Ga0315274_10008110_pt1 | contig 15208 bp, 11 predicted proteins | sample YL17G02_20_MG_FD_203700 | JGI IMG/M metagenome (GOLD analysis project Ga0315274, IMG submission 203700) | Sediment microbial communities from Yellowstone Lake, YNP, Wyoming, USA - YL17G02_20 | ecosystem: Environmental > Aquatic > Freshwater > Lake > Sediment | place: USA: Wyoming | collected... | reverse complement strand
TAGCTGGGAGGGTCCTCTTTTTATACCGTGTTTCAACAAACCAGACTATTATAACCTAAGTCCACATTCCGCTAAAAAGTGCAACAGGTGGCGAGTTGACTTTTGGTTCTCCTCTGTCTCGGTTGATTCATTGCTTGCGAAACCATAGACCAATCACCCCATAGGATGTTTTCTTAGCCATTCCCTGAAAGTCAACGTACCTCAATCCGATTTCTTCATAATGTGGGTAAAGGCTGGTAATTTTCTGAGATAATTCCTTGAGCCGAAGCCAAAGCAGCCGCTCTACCTTCTCGGAGCTAGAACTGATGCCGAACGCTATCAACCCATTCAGACTATTTCGTGGGTCTGTCTCACCATTGAGTTTCTTGATTTCCTCGATTGCGTTAGCAGAATAATACTGTTTACCTTCATCACCCCAAGCAATTTGCTTTAGTTCAAGGTAAATGTATTTCTTGCTCGCAGGCAACCAAATGCCAAAGTCTGGACGTCGCTTCGAGTCTCCCTCAAAATAGGCCTCAAGTTGAACAGCAAACCCTAGTGAGCGGAGCTGTAAGGCTATGAACGAAGCTATGCCCATCTCTCGTTCATTCACTATGGAGAAATCCTGACCAGTTACCAGATTAGCAAGTCTGCGTTGCCGCACTTCTTGTCTAAGTCCATCACAGAGTGCATCAAGCAGAATCTCCAGCTCGCTTTTCATGAATTTTTTAGACACGTTTATTCTCACCTCCTTGAAACTCTATTGGTGTTACTTTCATTTTTCGGGGGAACGGGTTCGAGAATGGGATGGTTCTCGCTCCTTCAGCCGAACTTGAATTTCTTCATCAGTTCGGCAGCGACAGACCTTTTTTCCGCCAATCTTGCGTCATGTGTCTTATCCACGTATGCGTCAGCTATGTCCAACATATCAGCAAATGGCACTCTAGTAACTCTATTACCTTTGACAAAGAAGATATATTTAGCATGTAGGTCTTTGCAGTAATGTTTCCAAAAGACAGGATTTCTAGCAAAGTAATCAAAAAGTATTTGGTAGATGTTCCTACTTTCATAATTGGACCCGATAGCCCAACAGATATCATGACACCAACTTCGATATTTCCTTTTCATAAGGTGCTGAGGCCTTTTAGCTAACGGTGCCGCCACCAGTCCAGCGAATGAAGCCAGGAACGGGCCATCAATGAATTTAGCTTCAATGAGTAGGTCTTGATTCTTCCTACGTGCTTCAATGTCCCATCCAGTCGAGGATGTCCCATATTTAGGCCTGTACAGTTCCCAATTAGGTTTCTGCCTCGAGAACCAATCGAGCAGTGGTTTCACAACCAATTTTTCTTCCTTCTCCATGATATTACCCTCCTTACTAAACGTACTCAATGTCCTGACGATGAATTGGTGTTCACTGCGAAGCAACTATTTCGTCAACGTCTGAAATAACCGCACCATTGCCTCTGTATCTCGTTTGCAATACGGAAGCAAAGCACCTATGAGGGAGCCCCGCCTGTCGGAAGCGGTTGCTGGGTTCGCTATCTCTGCGTAGGCCATGGATGCTTGTGCTCCATCGGAAATATCTAGGTCGGCGTAGCCAAGGTCAGGAACTAACGCTGGGAGCACTGACTTCAGCGAGAAAGAGCCGTGAAACTCTGGATGGTAGCAGTTGGCGCGTACCAGTGGTAGGAGGTCTACTATGCGTTCATGGAGCAGAGCGAGCAAGTCACTGGCCAGCCCAGGCAGGGCATCGGCAAGCTCCCGGATGCGCTTCTCTTCAAATGCCGAATATGATACGATTGAGCCTACAGTTCCAAGTGTTCGAACAAGGTTCTTCGCTAACGGCTCGCGCGGGTCGCCAAATCCATCGTGCAGATACTCGTCGTGTCGCAGGTTTCCATCACTGCCTAAGGTGTGAACAGACCACTGAAAGGGGACCACTTGATACGGGCGCGTGCCCACATATAGTGGTAGTGCGGGATTGAATGTCTCGAAATCCAGAAAGTGAATGGGGTATTCAAGCTGCTGCAGTTTTTGACGCAGATGCGCATTCAAGTGTACTTGGTCATTGACCACACAGTCACGCACCCGCTGTTGAAGTGCATTCAGGCCGTCAAAACCTTCAGGTATATCTCTTATGTCATCAATCCCTGCATCTTCAAGCGACTTCAGCAGCTTCTCGCTCACTCTTGGAAGCTGGCTCACATGGTGTTCTCGCTCGTTAGCATGACAGTGACCATAGAATAAGCAGGGGTATGGCTTAGAACATTGCCCGCCAGCCTTAATTTCCGGTGGAGCTAGACTGCCTAGAGTGAGCCTCATTGCTTCGAGAGCTGGTGTGATTTCTGACTGGTACTTGAGTACATCCCCGGTTATATCCTCCACCCTAAACAGCTGGCTCAAATCGTAGTCGCCCCCTGGGTAAATGTAATCTTTATTCAGATGTGCGATATACACTTGCCTCGTTTCGACTTTGCATCCTTTCAGTACGTACAGCTGGATACCGGCGTCTGGCAGATGGTACGGACTGACCTTCGTGGTTGACTTGACCTCAACAAGGTCGAACGCTCGGTTGCTTGCGCGGGTCAATACGTCAACGCGCGTGCGCACGTTGTCATACTGGAACCCGGCCTCGTAGATGGCAGGAATAGCAGGGTCGACTAACAAAGCACTGGTGGAGGCCACAGCGTCATTATGATGGAAATAGTCATATTCAATGAGGACACCGCCGGGATAAATACTCCTTGCCAGCTGACCAACTTGCGCTCCGACATCGAACACTCCCTGTTGTGCTGGGTCAGGTGGGCCTGCCAATTCGCGTTGGAAGCACTCGAAGTATAGCCGCTTATGGCATTGCAGTCCTGCCAAGAAGCGGGACTTGGATAGTGCTGGAATCTTCTCTCTGGCCCACTCTCTCATGTCCCGTTGGCCTCTCCAACTATGAAGTTCTTAATCGTGGTCTCATGGTTAGAGAAATGCTGTTGGGGTTAATACCAGTTTAAGACGGGCATGATTATGGCACAGTTGCCAAATGAACGCAAATGAAGGCGCTGCGGGCGAAGCATTGTTGGCTCATTATCAACGCACAGCTCTAAAGGCCTCGGGGCGGGTTCCCAAATAAAGAACAAAATAAATAGTATGTAGACGTCTATGTATGATTTATTACCGTCATGCTAGCTTCAACCGCTCGGTTTCGAGTCAGGTGACGCCTAGTCGCAAACCGTCAAGGGCATGGGGGAAATGTCGACCGGGCGCGGAAGAGCACACGGTTTACAGGCGTAGAGCTAAAAGGCTAGTTCTAGTAGCTTAGTGCCTTCAAGGTCTGGCTACACCAGCCACGATAGCTCTGAAAAGGGTACGGCTTCGGCAGCTTATGCTGCGCCAAAGCGGCACACCAGTAACCTGATGCGGGCTCATGTCATGTGGCAGGCTGGCCCATCCAGTCATATCGCTCGCTGCTCCATCATACACTTTGTTCCCGTTCACATCGAACAGTCGAAGACTGAGGATAGTAATATTTCCAACTGATGTTGCCTGGGCTCGGCTGGCTGACCGCTTTTTTGCTTTCTTCAGGGGTACTCGTTTCCCCGGACGTGGGAACGGATACCCCTTTCTTCGTGGTTGAACGGGCAGGGAGCACCGATGCCCGATGGCAGTGCAACCAACTTAGTGAATTGTCTCTGTTTCATAATGCCATTCCCTTAAAGTGGGAACTAGCTTGATATTTGATGTTGCGCTGATCAAGAAGATCAAGGCCTTTACGGACAAGGTCGCGGATTGGTAATCCTTCGCGCTGGTGTTCTTTGATAAGAGCCTTAGCGTCATTCGCTACAATTGACCAGGCTGGCCAACTTCGCGCGATGCTATGCAAGTATGCTAAACGACGTAATAGCTCGTCGAGTTGGTTTCCATCCAAGCTTTCAATTTCTCTCATCTGTTGGTCCCAGAAAGTGCTCCAACGCTGAACGTAGTCTTCATCAACGTAACTTCTATCTGCTCTCAACTGATTAATGAAAGCTGGCATGTAAGCAAACACCGCATAGAGGCCTTCGCACTTATGTTCGTTGAAAAAGAGTGAATCAAGCACTTCGTACGCCTTTTTGCGACTTCGCGAACCAAGGTCGATTATGGCTGTTACCTCGTCGAAGAGAGTTACCATGCCCCTGTAACCAAGTACCCTGAGAATGAATATGAGCGTCTTTATTTGACCAAAGTAATAAACGGAGTCGTACGCACTTGGAGTATAACCCATAAACCCTTTTCGGTGGAGGCGCACGCTTTGCGCGGTTTCCAATAGACAAGTATTGGTTAACCCTGGACCACGTATTACGTTCAGAAATTGAATCTTTGCCTCTTCGTTCTGTTGTTCAGTGGCCATAATATAGCCTACGAGCGCCAAGCGAGTACGCGTTGGTATTCCTACCACGTTACTAGGCAGAAGACTAATTTCTCCAAGTTTGTATGCAATTGTCATTGACCTATTAGTTCCCCTAAGTTTGGGAAGACATACATCTACCCAGTCATCCAGAATTTTTCGCAAAGGATCGAAAGTTCTATCTGGATCCTGAGGTAGTCGCATCGTCTCGATGATACGCTGGTAAACGAGATCTGGGCGGTTGAAAGCCAATCTACTCTGTATGTCCTGGGAAAAGTAGGCCGTCACAAATCCACCTTCAATCGCAAGGTATTGTAAGGTAATGAGCAACTGAGACTTACCAACTCCAGGATTTCCGAGAAGGAGGAGATTACAAAATTGTCCACGTTCTGTTGACTCGAGATCTTCCTCGAATTTGGCTAAGAGTTTTTCCTGACCAACCGTAAGCCAGCGAGTTAATTGGCTCTGCGGAGCTACTCCATCAGATAACGCCTTAAGAAACCTGCGTGCTGTGGCCGGGGTAACCTCGGGTGCCTTTATAATACTAGCCGAATCCAACCTAGATTTACTCCTTACTCACTTGGCTCCTATTTTTTATCCGCTGGTCAATATTACCGAATTGTTCGTCCATGTCATTGGTTGATGGACAATAATCAGGATGCTGATGGGCCAGTTCAAGTGTTTCGGTTATGAGCTTTACGAATACTCTGGTAGGTGAGTAGGTCAACGTCAAATGACCAGAAGCAGCCACGTTAGCAGCTGCCGTAAGGAATGATTGTTGAACCCTATTTAAGTGATCTTGGCCGCGCGCCTGGCCATGTATCGCACGAATGCATTGTGCTATCTCAAGATAGTCAGATTTAGAAAGTGGAGTACGCGTCAGATCAATAAGTGTTGCATTATAATTGACAAAGTCGGTGTCTAATTCAGGCTTGAGACGGCTCCACAGCGCTGGATAAGTAGACATACCACGCTCTAGGTCAGTATACATCGGAGGGGTGGTAGAAGCTGCTATAAGTGTATGCGCTGGCATGTTCTCACGGTCCACTAACAGCCTCAGCGTCTGGTAGGATTCACGTCGACGGGGTTTAGTTTGACTGAGTACACTCTCCACCTCGTCTACCAGTATTACGAGTCCACGAAAGCCGAATCGCCTTAGGGCTAAAGCGACTGACCGGAGCATGGCAGCACCATTTGCGCGGTCAATTTTGCCTGTTACCCCCATCCCGCTCAAGCGCGAAGCGTAGCCTTCAAGCCATGACCCCAACAAGAGCATGTCCTGCTGGGAGTCAACATTCACAGTCTGTTCGGTACAATAACGGTAGATAGCTTCTGCGAAATTGGGATGAAGACCGCTCATTGAGCGAATATCAACAACCTTCGAGACAAAATCCTGAGCAATATCTGGGTCAGGTGAACGTGGATTGAGTATGGAGCGCAGACCAGGAGATTCAGGGTGACAACGAGTTGCTATGCTTTTCCCAATCTCTCCGTATACCAGGTCCCAACGATGAAGGGGAACTTGGTCTGAAATCACGACATAGCTAACTGCGAAGCCAGCACTCCATGCACGCTGACGCAATAGATGCATGAGGTGTGTTTTTCCGTCCCCATTACGGCCGTTAATGATGCGTAAGCGCCCATCATAGCAAGCATCATCGGAAAGATCTTCTAGGTCTTCGTCGAGACTATGCAGCCACTTCTCTCGACCAGCGGTGAACAAATGAGCCCCGACCCGAGGAACGACACCGTCGGCAAGGCTTTCGATAATCGAACGTGCAGTCGATCTACTCAATTCGGAGACTGATTTAATGCCTTCAAACATCGTTTTGCTTCCTAACGAAACGCAATGAAGCGATATAGTTTCCACCGCCCTGCGCTGGTATGTAAAGACCACCAGCGGCATTTTGGGCGGGGCTAAATTCTAACCTCAACCTATCAGGCGTCGTTGTCATTCCCTTACTGCAAAGTTGGTATAGATCCGCTGCAAACTTGGATTCAGGATACCGCCCACCACGATGCTCCATCTCCGTACGTACAATCGCGAATACTTCGCGAAGATCGACATAGCCGCCTAATGTCTGGCCGTATTTTTCTGCAACTTTATCGTAGCCCGACCGAAGAAGAGATAGAAAGACTTCAGGGTCGAAGGATACATTGAACAACTCCTTAAGTCTGACTTTGACTTGTTCGATTATTCGACCAGGTTCAAGAGTGCCCACCTTCTTACCGTCTACGATGGCCTCTACGCGATCAAGGTCGATATGAACTCGGACAGTATCTGAAATGACGTAGGTGGGCCATTGTCCGCTACGCTGGAGTGAAGCCTGATCGAAACACTGCTCTAGAGTCTCATGATAGCGCAACCGAGCTCGCTTGGATAATTCCAGCACGGTAGACTCAAGAGACAAATTTTGAATAGCTTCCTGGAGATTCCCTAACAACTCAAGAAATCGTGAGGTTGGATTTGGCGTGCGCTTCAAAGCACGTTCGGCGTCGAGATATCGACCATCAGCTGCGGCTGATGCTAAACGTGTGTACTGTTCTGCCTGCTTCTTTAGCTTTCCCAAGAGAGCAAGCGTTCGTTTAATCTCGTCATCATCATTAACTACTTCTTTTCTTGTCGGTTGCCTGGTTTTATCTTCTTGTACCATACTCAACTCCTTTTTGATTGATCACCCATTTTATTCGACTGGATTTTATAAATTTCCGTTCTCTCAGTTATGTCTGCTGTAGGGCGACCAACTACCCCAACAAGATGTGTATCAAGGACACGTAACCGGTCGCCAGCACGAATTCCTTCAAGATGAGGAAACTGGTTCTTTGGAAACCGCAATTCGATTGTCCTTCCACAAGTCTCCAACTCAACTAGAGTGACATCAATAGTCGCCCGAAACTGCTTAATGATAGCTTCAAATCCAGCTTGACCTCGTTTTATAAACATGTAGTCATCGATAGGCTCGGATTGGTTATTCCAGAAAGGCCGACACCACGGCCTGAACTCGCAGTACCTGCATTCAGGTCCAGGATTTGCAAGATGCTCTGGATTCTGAGGTTGTCTCATTATCGCTCGCGCTTCCTCACGCACCCTTCTAGCCAACTCTGAGCACTCTTCAGAGTCTATAGGAATCGGTACCTCCTGCCGAAGCAATACATAAATAATGAGACCATTATCCGGCCATATACCATGCCGATCAAACCAAAGGCTAGCATAGAGTTTAATTTGTTGAGCGTGTCTTTTTACATCTTTCGCGAGGCTCGTCTTATAATCAAATATCTGACAGCGGTCCTTGAATTCGACACGATCAATAATTCCAGCTAGTAAACCATCGCCTGACTCCAAGCGATATTCAATAAGCACCTTCGCGCAATCTTGACTTCGTGATTTGGGGTGAATATGGTTTTCAACATCTAGCCATATTCGTCGAGCTAATACTACGATTGCCTCCTCAACAAGGGAAAGGCGGTTATCAGGCCATTTTAGGAGATGTTCGCGGGGCTCATTATCGCTCGCCTTGCGTTGTTCCAACAGTCGTTGGCGAAATAATGCGATACTACCTTGACAGAATGCCCTGAGATCTAAATAAGAATTATCATGCCGAAGGCAACTGAGTTGCTCAAGCGTCTGGTGGAAGGCGGTGCCTATACGGGCTGAAGGCATAACACGCCTAGGATATAGTTCGCTTGGAGAGCATTGGAAATTCACCTTCAAGCGGCACTGACAGATGTTTTCATACATGCTAGGGCTAATTGGCGTTTTGGGGTGTCCGGGAGGAGGCCAATCATGCCATTCATTGATTGTCCATGCGTACTTCGAGTCTGCCATCCTAGCTTCCTATGGCTGCGTCGCAATTTGGTTAAGCACCCAAAACGGTCGACGGGTCAAATCAAAGTCCGTATAAGAGCAACACCGCACGCCTGCGATAAGAAATTGCTGCCGCATATTTGAGTCTGGTGTTGCTTGGAGAGCATGGCGAGGTAACATTCCAAGTAGATCGCCCCGGGAATCCTGCAAAGTCAACGGGAAATATTGTCCAGCTATAGTAGTTGGTCCCGAGATCGTCCAAGCATCAGGGATATATGGTCGCAGACATGCCGCTGCTGCATTCATCTCTGTTTGCGTCAAGAAAGGCTGAATCCCGTTAAGTAAGTAATCAAGCACCGCGTGCCCTAGCCGTCGATCTAACAAAGCGTGGTAATACTGGTTCTGATAATCGAGCAGGCAACTATAACAAGCCCCTGTGCATTGAGGGTCGGTGCATGTCCGACCGTCTGTCAGTGCTTGCCTAAGTATAGACTGAAGATTAGCCTCAACGTCTCGGGCGTAACCAGCGCCACCAGGCAAGGTATCGTACATATAGACCTCGCCATGAATACGGCCGCCCGGTCGAGCCACAGCTCTAATATCTACATGGAGTTCCTCGGGATTAATCTGCAATACGCGAGCGGCTGCATTGAGCACGACGGTTCCGAAAGATAGCCAAACAGCTCGTCCACTAGCGCTGCGAACATCAGCGTCCATGCTATCTGGTAATTCGGTTCCAAGCAAGATTACCTCGCTTGGGAAACGATGGCCAAGAAGGACGTTGTTCGCTGCTGGGTGAGCATTCGGGCACTGCTGGCCAGCGCTTGGACCGCGACTAGGACCGCTAAATGGTGGAATGTGAGCAGCGTAAGTGTGTATCGCATCGGTTGCCTCAAGGGCCCTACCACACTGGGGACAGATCCGAAATCCAGGATGGTCAGTGTCTGGACCCCGATTGACCATATGTAAGTCTCCTATTCGAACCAATACGTGTAAATTGGGCGCAAAACTTTGTCGTGTAGCACTGAGTGAAGTGAACGAATCGTCGCCGACGACAAGTCTAGCGGGCGTTGTCATACCGGCTCGTTCACGACCACCACCTAAATAACGTCTACCGCCGGCATCTGGTCCAGCCCACTCAGAGCAGAAACCGGGCGGACGTACTACTGGCATAGCCACAAGGTGGAACCCTTGACAAACGCTGCACTGTACAGGTGGCGCGGCAGCCATGCCGATAAGCTGAACAGCGTGGCAGTCTCGACATTCTATGAAGCGTCCGTTAGGCTGGTAGTCAGGGTTTGGATTGTCAGGGTCATAAAGACCAACAACCCGATGAATTCGTTTCTTTCGCACAATCTCTGCTCCTGGCGCGAATTCCGAGAGTGCAATACCCAAATCACGTTGAACACCGCGTTCGCGATAGTTGGCACCTACAGGTGGAGCCTCCGTCCAAAGGGATACAACATCGAGCGGAAAAGCATGCCTGGGAAGGTAACCAACATCAAGAAGACTTCCTAGCACATCATCGCGACCTGATCTTGGTTGCAGAAGCAGCATCACCTCTGCCGATAAAAGCGAAATCCAGGATGCCAAACTCGGATGGAATGAGGGATCAACAACAAGCTTACCTCGTTCTATAAGCGGTAGTTGGTTAGCCCGGACCCACCGCTCGAGCTCCTGATATCCATTGTTCTGACTAAATCGGTGAATGCTTCCCCAAGCATTAAGGGTTCCGCCGATTACTTGGCCTGATGCTGTTGGCGGCCACTGGTGGAAAAAGCGCTGTAGAACTAAGGCTCGTACGTGCCTCTGGGCGATAACTCTGTTGTCTATGTAGACATTCGGGATTCGTGGAGGCTCAGTTACAATCTTAGGCGGGTCAGCAAAGTAATACTGGTCATGGCTGCGATTTTGAGCATACGTCAATACGGTCGCCACCCCGCTTCCACGCCGACCTGCGCGACCAGCTCGCTGTTGATAATTGGCAACCGTAGGCGGAACATTGCGTAAACCAACGCTGAGAAGATTTCCAATATCTATACCCATCTCCATGGTAGTAGTAACACTAAGCATATCTACCCGTACATCGTCTGGGTTCTCGTTACCAAGGTAGACATCCTGGAATCGTAGTTCGTAACGTCGTGCCTCAGGTTTCTCAATCTGGCCGCTGTGCTCAAGCACCTTTAACGAAAACGGATCCGGATACGAGCTACCCGGCCTCGCAAAGCCGACTAACCTACCGTAGTAATTAGACACGTCAGCAGTTGGCCGGAGTTCAGTTTCTCGACCACACCTAAGGCAGACATTGAGTACGGCTCGATTACTGATATAACCGCACGTTCTGCATACTTGGACATGGTCGCCAACTGGCTCAAGTTGGAATCGATCTATGTTGATACCATATCCAATATTATTCACATCAGGCGTAATGATGTTGAGCTGCTGGAGTGCTCCAAAGAGTGGCACCGTAGTAAAGTCGAGCCATTGATCCACAGCATTTGTTCCCCCAATACGACCCGTGCGAAGCAGCATCTCTGCTACGGATCTAAGAAAACGTCCTAATTTGCCTCGTCCTGAAGGATTAAATGCCACAAGATGGTTGCCCCCACTGTGTGGAGGCGGCATGATAAGATTGCGATCCCAATGCGGAACCATGTCGCCCCAGTCTCGCGGGTCAAGTGATGGAGGTAACAGAACATCTTCGGTAGCTAAAAGCCGTATGATCGCCTCAACGAGATCATCAGTCTCGGAAGGAGTAAGAGCCTGGACGGTTCCAGCTACTTGGGACGGGAAGGTTGCACGCCAAGCTGCGAGACCCATTGGCTCGAGTCCAAAATCGGGGGCAGCGATCTCATTCCTAAGATAGGCATTAATGTATTGAATAGCCTGATTTTCATTTGGATTAAAGAACGGAGTTAGTTGAGAAAAGTAGCCTGGCAGATTGTCTAGAGTCGGATTTATTCTTGCTCGATGGGCAAAAGCTAGAATTCTTCGACGGAGGTCACTGACAGGGATTGGTGTCAAAAGGCCTGGCAATGCTCCGCTTCCGGAGCAGTCTGGGCATGGTTGGGTAGCGCCCCTTCGCGTCGCACTGCCGCTGAGTAACGGCGTCGGTGGTGAAGAAAGTGCGCCAAATCCGAAACATCGATGGCAACTACCTAATAATCGGTAAGCTATTTGCCGAAATAGATCGCGATTATGGTCAATCTCTAAGTCACCGGCTAGCATGGCAGCATCTTGGCGGCTATCACTAAATGTTAGCGACTTACGACCACGGCTTGCGGTGCTACTTCCTGGCGATGGGGGTTGAAGTCTAAAGGCATCCTCTACCACGACGGAGAATGACTTCGAGCCTTTAGTACGCAGTGGTTCGATGATTTCTCGACCTTCGATGCCGCTACCGCGACGGTTGTGGCAGCGGGGACATTCATTTGGGAAAGGAGTCTGGACACCTCCGATTGCGGCTCCACGTATCTCATAAACGGGCCGCGCATCTAGATGTCCGGCAGCCACCGGAAGTGTTGTCCGAATTGATCGGTACTGCATTTGAGATCCAGATGCCTCAACACCGAAAAGAACGAAATCGTTAAGATCCGGTCGCCCACTCTCCAGGTCGTCTGTCCAAGGCCACAAGCTGCCAGACGCTCGATCCGGGATGCCGCCCAAGAACATTAATCCACACACGCGGCAAGTGAACATTTCGAGCACCCGTGCACCACAATCGCACCATGGTCTCGGTTCCTTGTAAAGGCGACCGACAGGTCTGCTTGAAAAGTGGGGTGCCCTAAATTGTTCAGAAACTTTCGAGCAGTTGGGATCCATACACGCCCACAAACCAGGAATGCCACGAAACATCATGTGCACACGGCTAGAAATAAGCGAAGGTGAGTCTAGAACATCCTTCTCACGTGCATATGCTCCGGCTGCAAAGAGACCGGTGGTAGCCTGCCGTCTTTCTGGCAGAGTTCCAAGCGTGCCCCATAAATCAGTCGTAAGGTGCTCAAGTTGTATTGCATTTCTGGTCGTCAGTGAGCGTGCGCGGACGATCTGAGGATGTTGGCGAATTGCGTTATATAACGCGATCTGCGGTTTATCATTAGCATTTGGAGGATCCAGACCAAGGGAAGTAGCAAGAGATCTTATTGCGGGTATCGGGTTTTCGGGATCAAAGGTATTTGCGAATGATGCAAACGCAGCCAAATCATTTGCAGAGAGAGAGTGAGATGGTAGAACTGAAGGAAGCGATGCCACGATTGGTGAAAAAGATGTTGCAGATTCTCCAAAAAGGTCAGCTGCGAATTGGCAAATATGTTGGTGTGAGTTTGATCCGCTCGGTAGACTTGCACTGGTAGCGATGCACCGTATCTTGCCATCTCCTGATCTGATGTCCAGACGCTCTTTTAAGCGGCGTATAAGGTATGCGATTTCAGTGCCACGCGCACCTGTGTATGTATGGGCCTCATCGAGAACCAACGTCAGACGGGCATTCGGTGTTGTCTTCAGCCATCTCTTGGTCAATTCGAAAACTGGAGCTTCTATTGGTCGCGCAAGCATGTATTCCAGCATAGAGTAGTTCGTTACTAGAATATCCGGAGGCGCCATTTGCATATCCCAACGGCAAAGCATCTCCGGCCCATTTGGACGTGGCCAGTTCCCTCGCTGCTGGTGCTCGGGAGCAAGACCACTCCAGGTAGCAGTGATATCTTGAAGATAGTGGCTCCACCGATTACGAGCGGCTTGTCGAGACCAATGGCCTGTTGGTTCGGCGTCACCAGTATACATCCCAAAATAGATCAGATTATCATGCAATGCAGCCAACTGCCAAACCTCTGCGGCAGGATTGGCTAGAATGCGACGGAGTCGCTGCAGTTGGTCATTTACGAGAGCATTCATCGGATAGAGAATGATCGCTCGAGCAGCAGCTTGGCGCCGCTCATGACGCCGACGATGGAGCCATTGCAGCTGTGTGCTATTGTACGTACTTGATTGAGCCGTTCGTGAGGGTACTGGCCAGGGCTGGGTTAACGCTTCTCTCAATATGTCTGCAAGAATTATCAAGAGGAATATCTCTGTTTTCCCGGAAGCGGTACCAGTCGCCACTACTAAGTTTGAGGCATTACTGTAAGCACGTTCGATTGCCTCGGCCTGGTGTTCGTATAGGGGAAAGTCACGAATAGGCATTCCGAAAACTGCAAGCTCTGCTAATCCGGTAGGCAGTTGATGCATTGTTTGGGTCAGATCCGAAAGATACCGTGTACCTGGAAAAGCGGGGGTCGACTCAATAAACGGATCCTGTGCCACAGAAGGCGTAAAGGCCGTTTGAGCCTCCTCGCGCAGTAGTTGGGCTCGCTCAGCAAATACCGCCCGATCAGATATCTTATAGGCCGTATCAAGGTAGGAACAGATGCTTTCTTTGAGATGTTCGAAGGTCTCGAATGGCGAAAGTGACATACTTTTCCTCCGGAACCGCTGGGGTTGAACTAAGATTGGCGTCTCCCGGATGGCTCAAAAAGGACCAGCTTAATATCACAAAAATTCATTCTTATTGAGTTTTCCCCCTATATAGGTCAAGTTGCTCTCCCTCCGAGGGATTAAGTGTACTATTCACTTTGTCGAAGAAATCACTGACCTTGAAATCTTTCCATTCTGGTTTTCTTCTCGCCCTAGGTAAAGCCCACCTTTCTTTCCAGTAATCCGCTAACCGGTTAAATGGTCGATTGACGTATTCCGGGTGTTCTCTGTTTTTAATCACCATTTTCAGATTACTTACTAGTGGAAATAAATAAAATTCACGTCTGATATTGTGGAACTCAAACTCGCGTAACCCAAGGCGACTAAAAGCAGAGCTCAGTAGTTTCAGTTTTCTTGAAGGACCATGACCGTAGCCACGCGAGACATCAATACCTTTACTAGCCAAGAACTCTATGATTTCTAGATAGAGTTCCTGCGGGATATGGAAAGAGCCTGAACCTTGTGTATATCCCAAACTCTCGGCTACGATTTCTCCTTTGTACTTTAGCCGGTTATACAAACTACTCCTGCCAAAGGCGCTTGTAGTGGTGATGAACAAGAAATCGGTCCCAATTGACCGCTCTTTGATGATAGTTGTGTAGTTCGCATACTTGCGCTGATAGGCTGCCCTTATTTCATTGGATGTCAAAGACAGGGCAACCATTTTACCACCTAACAGTTGGTTGTAAGGGGGCAAAGCGCCGATTCTTTGGGCGTTCATCGATTTATTCACCCATACATCTAGCTCGGAGTTAGGTATCTCAAGTGCTTTGTCGCGAACGGACATCTTCAAAATTGGACTCTGCAAGCCGATGAGGCCGAACACAGAATCATGTGTCTTATCCCAAAGAAGGAATCTCATCTGCCTACCGTAAGGTCTTTGATAAGGTATTGTCCACCAGGCCAAATTCCACCATCGAAATAGTTTATCTTCAAATGAATCTGATCTAATCTCTCTAAGCTCCAGTTCGATTTTGTCTGGATTAATATCATTCCCGCTTCTGCAGTACCTTTGCGCCTTATCTAGGTAACGTTGCAGGAAATCACGATGAGCCGAAATTTGCTCAAGCCGGGACCTATTTTGGATGTCCTTATATGCTTGCTTGTCGCAGACGGCAGGTCTGATGTGAGGATTTATCTTAAATCCTTGCTCCTCTAGAACAGCCAGTATTCTCTTTTTCAGTTCTTTCTCTTCCATTTTCTTTGCCTATTCTCCCATCAAAGCTCCGTGGGAAGGAAGCACTGCTCTTTTACCTCTTGTTGTCTCTTAAGGCTACATCGTGCACCTTGAAAATAGTTCTCACTTTTGCCGTTATCCATTCCCTCAGATAGCTTTCCTTTTCCGCTTGAGGCAAATCCCACTTGGGGTTTCTCTTAAACTCCACTGTAATTCTCGTGCCTTTAGCCTTCACGCCAACCACAGACCCTCTAAAAGCCAGTACCCTTTCGATTTCCAGCTTGGCTCGCTCAAGGCTCTCCTTAGCAGTTCCACTAACGGGTTCTAAGACAACTCTCATTCCCTATAAACCTCTTGC